>VTLG01002415.1_pt1 | contig 32384 bp, 36 predicted proteins | sample 4694571 | NCBI WGS metagenome assembly VTLG01 (sample SAMN12604809, study PRJNA352737) | marine metagenome | biome: ENVO:00000447; feature: ENVO:00000209|ENVO:00000569|ENVO:01000036; material: ENVO:00002151; isolation source: viral sequences binned using virsorter ...
GTAGTAGAGACTTTTGAAGAGAAAGATCTTACTGAAGAAGATGCATTAACTAATGCTAGATTAGCCCGTATACTTACAGTTGATGATTATGACTTCAAGAAACGAAAACCGAAATTATGGACCCCCACCACCGATTACAGAATTAACGGTGGAACAGGATCTCAAGATGAGGCTGCTTGAAGATAAATTAAACAGTGATCAAGCTTCTAAGAAAGATATCATCACTGTATTTTTAGCTTTACAAAAGCAGAATTTCATCTTAGCAAATTCAATGATTAACTTAGTAAAACAATGGCCACACCCAGCCCAACATACTACAATAGAGGAGCTACCCCTGTTTGGGATTTTATTAGAGACCAAGGATTAAATTTTCACCTCGGTAATGCTATTAAGTATATCTGCAGAGCAGGTTACAAAGATAGCAGAATTGACGACTTAGCTAAAGCTATCCACTACTTATCAAATGAACTTGAGCATGAAACGAACCTTTATATCAGATCAGGCGAAGGAATTCAGGACCAAATACGGGATCAAGAACAGCCGTGCGAGGCCGTGGAATTCATATCAGAAAAACCTGATTGTTGAAGAGTTTAAAGAATTTTTAGAAGCTGATGGATTTCTATTTAAACATGGTAATAATGTTCAAGAGGAATGCTTAAAAGAATTAGCTGATTTAGTCTATGTATGCTATCAGTATGCAGAAAACATGGGCTGGTTCTTGGATGAAGCATTGAATAGAGTACATGAAAGTAATATGTCCAAACTCGATGAGGACGGTAAACCTATATATCGAGAAGATGGAAAGGTCTTGAAAGGCCCGAACTACAAACCACCTGATCTATCGGATTTATTTTAAATGACTGCTGAACTTATTTCCCGTACTGGTCGGGTCCAATCATGGTTGGATAACCCAGAATCACGCCTGCCAGTGAGCTGTACTGTTTTCGTCGTAGAGGATTCTATGGAGGGAGAAAATGGAATCGAAGCAAGCTGGAGATATGTATCACATGGACTCAGATTTGGCGCAGGAGTTGCGGTCCATCTATCTAAGCTCCGTCCCAAAGGAGCAGAAAACGGCAGAGGTCTTACGGCTTCTGGCCCTGTATCCTTCGGAAAAATCTACTCAACATTAAATGAAACACTCAGAAGAGGCGGGGTCTACAAGAATGGTGCTGTTGTACTTCATCTTGATCTTGACCATGCCGATATCCTTGATTTTATTACTGCTTCAAGAGAAGAACTCTCTTGGGTCAAAAGGTGCGTCGACCTTGATAAGGGTAGATGGGAAAGCTGTGATAATCAAGTAAAAGAAGCTTTATTACATGGTATTAAGTCAGGTGATATCTGGCTAAACAAAATTAAATATGATAACAATGACGAACGAATCTATGGCAACGTCTGTCTTGAGGTTTACTTGCCCTCACGTGGGACATGCTTGTTACAGCATGTCAATCTCGCAGCCTGTGAACTCGGGACCATCGAGCAGGCTTTCAGTGAAGGTATGTCCGAATTGTGCGAGCTCCATAGTCGGACAGGTGTTGGAACAACTGGAGAATACTTGTCACCTGATATCGACCGCCAAGTTGGGCTCGGCGTACTCGGGCTCGCCAACCTTCTCGGAAGATACAAAGTAACTTACGAAGAGTTTGGTAGAGAATTAGAGAATGTCAATAAGGGTGAGTATGGTACTGGTATAGGATATCAGTTAGCATTCAACCTTATGCTCGGTATACAGAGAGCAGCTGATATAGCTGAAGAGAATAATATGGTAAGAGCTTTTGCTATAGCTCCTACCGCCTCTTGCTCATATAAGAGTGAGAGCTTGGATGGCTTCACAGCTACACCAGAAATAGCACCGCCTATAAGCACCTGGGTTGACCGTGATAGCGGTACCTTTGGTGTTAAGAGGTATAAGTATGGCGATGTAGAAATCGCTAGTGATGTAGGCTGGGAAGCTTACAAGAAAGTAGCAGATCAGATTATGATTATGCTAGACAATACGGGACTTCTTCACGGCTATTCCTTTAATAGTTGGAGTGATGTCGTAAATTACGACTGTCAATTCGTGGAAGAGTGGTTGCTATCACCGCAAACCTCCCTTTATTACAGCCTTCAGGTAATGGGAGACACACAGGATAAGACCGATGCGTATGCAGCATTAGATAAAACCGAAGTCGATGATTACTTGCAGGAGATTTTAAACAAATCACCAATAACCTGCGATTGTCAAGAGTAATGAGAACACATCCTTATCAAAAATTATTAGAAAGAAAAAGAAAATGGACACCAGTTCAAGGAACCAAGGGTACGTTTCGTGAAGGTAGTGAAGAAACCATCAAACGTGCTCTCGCAGTACGTCATATGGAGTTACCTGTGGGTACCTTCATTACGGAAGGTCTTGAAAAGACTGTCCCCGATAACGCTAGAAGACTACTAGAATCAAACGTACAAGATGAAATTAAGCATGACATCGCTCTACAGTATATAGTAAATGCTATAGGTGCAGATGAGGATGCAGAAAATGAAGCAATTAAATTAAGAGATGCATGGATCGAACACCCTGATCACACTGTTACAAAGGCTTTGGTCGTCGAGCGGGCCATCTTCTTTGTTTTACTCCCTTTCTTTAGGTTTAATGGGGATGCTGCTCTTCGTACAGTATCTGCTGACATTAGCCGAGACGAACAGATCCACGTCGGAACTAATAGTCTTGTATGTGCTGAGTTGGGCTTATCTCCTTCTCCTTCTTTGGATAAACTTAGGAAGGCCACCATTAACTGGGTTATTCAGCCCTTAGGTATAAATACTACCTGTAAATATTTGGACAAAAAATTCTGGCTAGATGCCAGTGATAGGTTAATGTATGAGGGCAGGGCACCAGAATTAATTTCAACAAAAACAGCTCGAATGCCAGCTTTCTTTGAACATGCAAACACCAATCTACCAAAATACGCTTAGCTTACATAGTGAGAAGCTAGAAAAACTGGTTGCCCAATTAGAGGACGAGTTCCCGTGGCAACCAGTTCACCCGAAGGAAAAAATAGAATCTATTATGTATAGATCAGGGCAAGACTCTGTGGTACGTAGATTAAAACAATTATTAGAGGAGGAAAATTAATGTGTTGGTTTGGAGGCGATGATTACAAACCAGGCACCGGGCCACCAGCTGTAAGACCAGATCAGGATGAAGATACAACATTACCTACAGCAAAACCTATCATAGATGAAGATGATAAAGCTGAAACTGAATTCGGAAGTAGCAAGAAGGAATCAGGACAAGCTGCTGGCAACAGAGCAAGTGCTGACTCATTAAGAATTGAGTTGAACACAGGTAACACTGGTACTGGAACTAATACTGGACAAGGAGGTAGGCCATGATGTATGCTAAGGAAAGATATTCGAAGCTATCTTCTAACCGATCTCAATTCCTTGATACAGCTGTCGAATGTTCTGAACTTACACTACCTTATCTAGTTCAGAGGGATACAACTACAAGAAGTGGTAACAAAAACTTAATACAACCATGGCAATCAGTTGGAGCAAAGTCAGTAGTAACATTAGCAGCAAAATTAATGCTTGCAATCTTACCTCCACAGACAAGCTTCTTTAAACTACAAGTAAGAGATGATAAACTAGGTGAAGAATTAGATCCTGGTATTAAGAGTGAACTTGATTTAACATTCTCTAAGATGGAAAGAATGGTGATGGATTACATCGCTGCTTCCAATGATAGAGTTGTTGTCCATCAAGCACTGAAGCACCTAATTGTTTCAGGTAATGCTCTTATTTATATGGGTAAAGATGGTCTTAAACACTATCCTTTACAGAGATATGTTGTAGAAAGAGATGGTAATGGTAATATTATTGAGATAGTTACTAAAGAATTAATCAATAGAAAAGTGTTAGGACTTGAGCGCCCTAAACATTTAGCACCCAACGAACCTAATGGTGATTACAGCTTAGAAGGAGACGACGCAGAAGTATACACATGCGTTAAACAAGATGAAGCAAGTGGCCGCTGGACCTGGCACCAAGAAGTAGATGATCAAATCATTCCTGGTAGTCGTAGCACAGCACCGAAGAAAGCTAGTCCTTGGTTAGTACTCCGTTTTAATACAGTCGATGGAGAGGATTACGGACGTGGTAGAGTAGAAGAGTTCATAGGAGACCTGAGATCACTTGATGGCCTATCACAGGCTCTTGTAGAGGGCTCTGCGGTGGCAGCTAAGGTTGTCTTCACAGTATCACCTAGTGCTACTACTAAACCACAGACATTATCACAAGCTGGTAATGGTGCAATCATCCAAGGCAGACCTGATGACATTGGAGTTATACAGGTAGGAAAGAATGCTGACTTTGCAACAGCTGCTAATATGGCACAGACTATAGAGAAGAGAATCTTAGAAGCTTTCCTTGTTATGAATGTTCGCGACAGTGAACGCACAACAGCGGAAGAAGTAAGAATGACACAGCGTGAATTAGAAGAGCAATTAGGTGGGATATTCTCACTACTTACTACTGAGTTCCTTGTACCATACTTAGATAGAATCCTCTTAGTCTTACAACGTAGTAATCAGATACCTAAGTTACCTAAAGATCTCACAAGAGTTAAGATTGTAGCTGGTATAAATGCTCTTGGTCGTGGTCAAGATAGAGAAGCACTAACTCAATTCATACAGACTATTGCACAAACACTTGGTCCAGAGGCATTGATGAGATACCTTAATCCTGATGAAGCTATTAAACGTTTAGCTGCAGCACAAGGTATTGACTATCTTAATCTTGTTAAGAGTAATGAACAGTTACAACAAGAAGCTAAGCAGCAACAAGATTCTGCAAGGAACCAAGAACTTCTTAAGCAAGCAGGTCAGTTTGCTAATGCACCTGTCATGGATCCAACTAAGAATCCAGATGCTATAGAACAAATGCAAAATGTAGCTGGTTCTGCATTGCAAGCTAACAATCAATCACCCACTTAATATATTATGGCAGAAACATTAACAGTTGATCCTACACCAGATGCAGAGATAGCTGGTGAAAGTGAAGGAGTACAACTAACAGCTGAAGAGCAGGATTCCCTACAAGTAGGAGAACAGATAACTGAAGCACAAGATCAGTTACTTGCTGGTAAATATAAAGATGCTCAAGAATTAGAGAAAGCTTATATTGAATTACAACAAAAGCTTGGTGAAAATGGAGAACCAGAGGAAGCTGAACAAGCTGAACCTGAAGAGGATACCCCTAGTGTGTCCCCACAAGTTGAACTAATCACACAAGCAGCTCAAGAATTTGCTGACGGTGGAGATATAACACCTGAAACTATGAAGCAATTCCAAGGCATGACTAGTGAAGAATTAGTCAAAGCTTATATGGAAGTTCAAAGAACTCCAAGTTCTGAAGCAAATACTTCAACTGAGCCTACATCTAGCTCATCAGATATAACTGATACACAGGTTAATGAAATTAAGAACTATGCTGGTGGAGAAGAGGCTTATCAAAACATAGTAGATTGGGCTGGAAGTAATCTAGATCCTAATTCTATAAAAGCTTTTGATAATATCATCAACTCAGGTAGTGTAGATGCTATTAAGTTAGCAGTTAACGGATTGAAATCTCAGTATGAAAATGCTAATGGATACGAGGGTAGAATGGTAACAGGTAAAGCACCAGAAAATAGTAGAGATGTATACCGCAGTCAAGCAGAGCTTGTTAAAGCTATGAGTGATAGAAGGTATGATGATGACCCTGCTTATAGACAGGATGTCATGGCTAAACTAGACAGATCTAACAACCTACAATTCTAAAACTATGGGTGATAAGAAGAATCCTTTCGATGAACAGAAAACAGAAAATGCAGCAGGCAAGGCTCTTAACAAGATTAAGAACTGGCTGAATGAAGAAGGAGCTGCAGCTAGAGAAGACTATGGAGAATTAAGAAGACTTAAAAAGAATCCTAAGTATTAAAACTATGAGTGATTACAATAAAAAAATCAAAGATTTTAGTGATAAAGTCTCAACAGCAACAGGTCAGCCTCCTAAGAAGAAAATTAAAATTCTATTAGACGCTGCACAGATCTACCCTAAAGCAGATTAATATACAAGGCGGCTCGGATCGAACCAGTAGAAGCCACCTCACACCACGTCCGTTCACTCCCACATAGCACACACCAGTGGGAACGCATGAAACCACATCATGGAACGGGGATGTGGTACTGGAGTATTACAATGACTGTAAAGCTTAAGTATCGTGGTGTTGAGTACATTAAAACAAAGTAATTAACTTAACATGAAAAGAATTGCACTTGCCCTAGCGGCAACCCTCGCTTCTGCACCTGCAATGGCTGGCGTTTATGTAAACGTTGAGTCTAACGCATCTTATACAGGCACTGATTATACTTCCCGTACGACTGACTTTCACGTTGGCTACGAAGGAGACGTAGGTGACTTAGGATACTACATCCAAGGTGGACCTGCCATCACCGGAGCAGACGGCGTAGATGGTACCAATGAATTATCAGGTAAGCTCGGAGCTTCCGTAGCAGCATCTGAGAAACTCGATGTGTATGGTGAAGTATCATTCATTACTGATGAAGATGCTGATAACGCATACGGCACCAAACTAGGTGTCAAATATAATTTTTAAATGATACTTCCAGGTACAACTGTTGTTGTAAATGATAGTACTTCTATTTATAATGGTTATGTAGGGTTCATACAAAGAATGGAGAGTGAAAAAGCTGCTCTATTAATTGATAGTCACCCTTGGGAAAAGCTAATAACTATTCCAATTAAACATTTAAAAGAAGTATGAAGTATCTTCAATCCCCTTGGGCCATCCTTGTGTTGGTCCTGGGGTTCATCACCTTTATAGAAGTCTTGCATATAAATGCACATTACAACTGTAAAGCTGATTGCCCCTGTACAATTACAAATGAATATTAATGGCACATCAAAGTAAGAACGTAACAGCTTCTGTTACATCCTTATCACCTGCACCAGTAGATATTAAGGATCCTGTGGACACTAGTCCTAGTGATATCCAACCTCCTGGTGTCGATGATGATGAACCTCAGTCATTAGAAGAAGCTCTAATGATGTGAGTAGGAAGAGAGGCACCTCAGAGTCGGACCTCTCTTTCATTGGCATTGGCCCGTACGCGGATACCCTTTGCCGTCTAGACGGTGGGATAGACCACAATGGTTACAAATAAAGCGCAAAAAATTTCAGCTGAGAACGTTAATATAAACTTTATCCAATTAAATGGCACATCAAAATAATGCTAACAATACCTCACTTACCTGGGGTGGTGTTAATGCTAATAAGGGTACTCCGGATGCAACATCAACTGATCAAAGGAGAAACCTATATCTTAAGCTATTTAGTGGAGAACTATTCAAAGGATTCCAACGCAATACAATTGCAAGGGATCTAATTACCAAGCGCACACTGAAGAACGGACGCTCATTGCAGTTCATCTTCACTGGTCGTACTAACAGTGAGTTCCATGTCCCAGGGCAGAACATACTAGGTAATACTGATGGTGCTCCTCCAGTAGCAGAGGTAACAATCGAATGCGATGACCTCTTAATCAGTTCAGCCTTCGTGTATGAACTAGATGAAACACTCGCACACTACGATCTACGTGGTGAGATTTCAAGGAAGATCGGTTATGCACTAGCCGAGAACTATGATAGAAGGATCTTCCGTGCTGTAACTAAAGCTGCACGTCAAGCATCACCTATCCAGAAGTCAAACTTCCTAGAACCAGGTGGAACACAGATTCGTGTAACAGGAACAGCTACCAATGGTGCTGCTGCTTATGAATCTGGTGCTCTAGTAAACGCTTTCTATGATGCAGCTGCTGCACTAGATGAGAAAGGCGTTAGCTCTGAAGGGCGTGTAGGTGTACTAAACCCACGTCAGTACTATGAACTAATCCAAGCTGTTGGATCTAATGGTCTTGTAAACAGAGACGTACAAGGAGACTCCTTGCAGTCTGGTAACGGCATCATAGAGATTGCCGGAATCAAGATTTATAAGTCTATGAATATCCCATTCTTCGGAAGGTTCGGTACTAAGTATGGTACTGCAAGTGCTACTGCTCCTGGCGTAACAGATCCTGGCAACACTGGCTCATTCGTTAGTGAGGACATGGGTAACCAAGCAAATCTTGGTACTTCTGATGCTCCTGCTGGCGGACAGCGCACAGTTAATGACTACGGTGAAGGAAACAAGTTTGATAATTCTTGTGGACTTATCTTCCAGAAAGAAGCCGTTGGTTGTGTAGAGGCAATTGGACCTCAAGTACAAGTAACTTCAGGTGATGTATCCGTGATTTATCAGGGAGATGTCATTCTAGGACGCTTGGCTATGGGAGCCGCTCCTCTTAACCCAGCTGCTGCTGTAGAACTGATCGCAGGTATTGATGTAAATACTGGCGTAGCTCAGGCATTCTAATTATTATTCACATAGGGGACTTCTCACGGTCCCCTTTTTTTATTCATAAAACTTTATGGCTTCCACGACAACTGATACCGAGACCGAACTCTCCGCTGTAAATGCAATCTTGGGAGCTATTGGTCAATCACCAGTAACTTCTATATCTGGTACTAATCCTGAAACTTCTTTCATCTACAACTTACTGAGAGATGCTAATGTAGATGTACAGAATGAGGGTTGGCATTTTAATACAGAAAAACATGTACATTATACACCAGATGCAACAACTAAAAGAATAACTATAGGTTCAGATATATTAAAAATAGATGTACCTGATGGATGGAGATCTAGACAATATGATGTCATTAAGAAGACAGATTCATCTAATAATGTAACATATCTATATGACAAGTATGATCATACTGATGAATGGGATGGTGAGATAACACTTGATGTTGTAAAACTATTTCAATATGTAGATTTACCTGAACCTTTTAAAAGATATATAATATATAAAGCTGCTACTAGAGCAGCAACACAACTTGTAGGTAACCCGCAGTTAGCAAGGCTATTAGGTAATCAAGAGTTACTAGCTAGATCTACATGCTTAGAGTATGAATGTAACCAAGGTAACTATACCATGTTTGGTTTCCCTGAAGATACTGTACATACAACCTATCAACCTTGGACTACTTTAAGGAGATAACATATGGCAGGAATTACACAAACAATCCCTAATTATATGGGAGGTATGTCTGAGCAACCTGATCAGTTGAAAAGACCAGGACAAGTTAAAAGTATATTAAATGGTATACCAGATGTTACATACGGATTATATAAAAGACCAGGTTCTAAAAGAGTTGCTCAGTTAACTACTACTAAGTACGGTACTTCAGCTATACCATCTGGTGGTTCTTGGTTTCATTATTACCGTGATGCATCAGAAGGAGCTTACGTAGGACAAGTAGACAATAATGGTAAGATTAGAATATGGAGCTGTAAGGATGGTTCAGAGAAAAATGTATGGTATGTAACAGATAATACAACATTCAATTCAGGTACTGCAGCACATACATCTATAACAAGTTACCTTACACCTAGTACAGTTGATGGAGTAGTACAGACCGAAGATATACAAGCATTAACTATTAATGATAGTACTTTCTTAAATAATAGAACTAAAGTTGTAGGTACTACAGGTACTACAGATACTAGCCCTGATTCTCACTTTGCTTATGTTGAATTACAGAAGGCAGAGAATGGCAGACAGTATGGATTGAATGTTAATGATACTGGAAATAATACTCAGACAATAACAAGAGCTACACGTGTTGAAATAAGTGCTGATGATCTGAATATTGGTGGAGGTACCGGAGGATGTAGAGGTATCGGTACACAAGTATTTGTTGCAAACGATTCTCCTGGAAAGAATTTAATCTTTAGAATTACCACACTCGGTCAGGCTGGTGTAGTACCAGGAGCTAATGCTGATGATAGTGGTATTGATGGTGGTGGTTATATGTGTTCTTATAATAAAAGAGTAGAATTGTTACATGGTGGAGAAGGCTGGGCTGAAGATGATACAGTGACAGTGACAATGACTCAAGCTGACGGAGGTGCCGGAAATAGCCCATTTGATGATGATCCTGATTATACTATCAAAGTAAAGAAAATTGAAACAACAACTGTTGCTTGCAATATTAAAGTAGTTAGACCTGAGCCTACTCCCTTTGACGCTGATACTTGTGTAACTACTGATACAATATTAGGAGGTATTCAATCAGAACTATCTGGTGCAACAGCTGGTGGTTCAGCATTATCTACTAAAGTTATTGGTAATGGTTTATACATATCTTGTGCTAATCCTTTCAACGTACAAACAGTTGATAAAGATTTGATGAAAGTAACACAAGGTGAAATCGATTCATTACAAGATTTACCTCTACAATGTAAACATGGTATCATAGTTAAAGTAACTAATTCTAGGGATTCAGATGAAGATGATATCTATATGAAGTTTAAGGGTAATAATGATAAGGATGGCCCTGGAGCTTGGGTCGAGTGTCCAGCACCTGGTATTGTAAAAAGTTTTAATCCTGCTACAATGCCGCATATACTTCAACGTCAAGCTGATGGTGAGTTCTTAGTTAAAGAATACGAATGGGCTGACCGTGAAGTAGGTGATAATGAGACTAATTTGATACCTACCTTTGTAAATAAAAAGATTAATAGAGTTTTATTCTTTAGAAATAGATTAATTTTCTTATCTGATACCAATGCTATATGTTCTAGAGCTGGTAAGTTGAATAACTTCTGGGCTAATACTGCATTAACAGTAAGTGCTACTGATCCTATAGATATAACAAGTACTTCTACTTTCCCTTCAGATTTATATGATGGGATAGAATTAGCAACTGGATTATTACTATTTAGCTCTAACCAACAGTTCTTACTTACAGCTGATGCAGAGGTATTCAATCCTGATACAGCTAAACTGAAACCTGTATCTGCATATAATTATAACATAACTATGCCGCCAATATCAACAGGTGTCGCTGTAGGTTACATAGATAACTCTGGTAAATACAGTCGATTCAATGAAATGATAAATATTGGTAGAGAGAATGAACCATTAGTAGGAGAAACAAGTAAATTGGTACCTACTTTATTACCTAAAGATCTTGATCTCTTAACTAATTCTAGAGAAAATTCCATAATCTTCTTTGGTAAAAATGGTAGTCCTGATGTAATAGGTTATAAATATTTTCAGAATGGTCAGCAAAGAGAACAATCAGCTTGGTTTAAATGGAGGTTTAAAAATACTTTAAGGTATCATTTTGTTATAGATGATGAGTACTTCCTATTGGATGTAAATAATTACTTACAGAAAGTAAATATTATACAAGCTGATTCAGATCCTAGCATAGATCAAGATGATGTTAATTATTTAATTCATTTAGATAACTGGACCACTGTTGCTAATGGTGCTTATAATTCTACTACAAATATAACCACTTTTACTGATCAATCTGATTGGATAGATACTATTACTAATGGTTCTAGTAATTTAGTTGTTGTCGATACTGATTCAAACACTGCACGAGTAGGTAGATATGCAGAATGCACTGTCATTAATAATGATGATTTCACTGTTCCTGGTGATTGGTCTAGTGCTACACTGAATATAGGATATCTATATGATTACCAAGTAGATTTTCCTAGAATATATGTAACACAACAGCAAGGTAGAGAAGTAAGATCTGATACTAATTCTTCATTGGTTCTACATAGAATCAATCTAAACTTTGGTAAGATCGGTCTTTATGAAACTACACTTAAAAGAGTAGGTAAAGACGATTACAATGAGGTATATGAATCAGCCTTTGCTAATGTTTATGGCGCATCTGATGCACCTTATTTAGATGAAGAAATAAAAACTATTCCTATATATGAAAGGAATGAGAATGTAGATATAACACTTAAATCTACACACCCATCACCTGCTGTATTACATTCAGCTTCCTGGGAAGGTGATTATTCACAAAAATATTATAGACGTGCCTAAAGTAGAAATCCGCCCAATTACTATGGAGGCTGCTATTGAAGTAGCCTCTAATTTACTTCCAGCTGATCGTAGAGAAGTTGAAGAAGGTCACGGGTATGATGTAGATTCATACCTTGCTGCAGAAGCTGTAGAAGGGAACTCAGTATATTTTACAATGCCTAACGGCAAGACTGCCGGGATGGCTGGAGTAGGAGAAGATGGCTGTATATGGATGCTATGTACTCCTGTTATATATGATTATCCAATAGCTTTTGTAAAAGGAGCTAAAAGTTTTGTTGAGAGTAGAACAGAACCTCTACTATGGAATGTAGTAGATGAAAGAAACAAAGTCCACTTAAGACTACTCAAATTTTTAGGGTTTAAATTTTTACAGAAAATTTCTTTTGGCCCTAACCAATTGTCCTTTATAGAATTTTGCCGTGTGTGCAGGAAATAAAAACCTAGCTGCTCAAAAGAAAGCAGGCTACACTCAAATGCTGCAGGATCAGAAATTCCTAAATAGTGCAGCTTTACATTATAGTAAAGGGGCTCAGTTTAAGAAAGGTAATGATGCTGCTGTAGTCGGATATTCCAGGGATGTAAGCAGTGCTCAAGCTAAAGCGTTACAATTCGCAGGTAATGCTAGGCTTAGTAAAGCTATAGGTTACGCAGATTATCATCGAAAAATTACTAAAACCACTGGTAAAGATGCATTAAACCGATCCAGAACATCTGAACGTAATGCATTCTTAGCAATGGCTGCAAAGAATCAACAAATCGAATACTCTATAGATAAGACTTTTGGTCTTGGTATGCAGAATGCAGAACTTGCTGCAAATAGAGTATTATCATCTAATAGAGATAAGCTTATAGCTGCTAGAGGTATGAAACCATTACAACCTCCTAGGATACCTATGCCAAAACGAGAAGCTGATATTATGGGTACATTTAATAAGATTAAAACTATCGGTGCTATTGGTGCTGCACCTTTCACAGGTGGAGCTAGTCTTAAACTAATCGGTTTAGGTGCTACTGACTCCGAAGGTAAATGGGATTTATTCGGATAATGAGAGGTAATTAACATGACTAATTCAGCAATAAAGCCTCTCCTTAATCAAGATAGGCTAGATAAAACCACTTATATCAATATGCCAGCAGATCAAACTGTTGGCTTAAAGCAGAGCATGAGTGATTACAATGCTTCTGTTGCAGCTTGGACAACAGAATTAATATCTCAAGCTAATAACTTCCAAAAGATGGAAGAGTCAAGGAATAAAGATTTATATAAATTACTACCTAGACAAGGCGGAGCCCTAGCTCTATGGCTTATAAAGAAAAAGCAAGCTAAACAGTTAAACGATGATTATATAGCAACCTTTCAGCAAACTGAAACTCGAAGAAAAGAGAATGCTTTTGCAACAGGATTAGCAAAGTCTATTGAACAAACAGATGTTCAAAACCAAAAGAATACTAATACAGGAAGGGTTTTAGCAGAAGAAGAAGCAAAAAGAAATGGAATAACTGTAGATCCAGGTGATATTGATTACGCACTGAGATCAGCGGTGTATAAAGGAGATGAGAGATCTGCATTAACTCAACTTGCCAATGAAATACCTCAGCTCGTTATACAAGCAGCTGCAAATTACCAATTCAAAGGTCTTGATGGTCAGTGGAAAACACTTGATCAAGTACAATTAAATAGTGAAGAATGGGAGCATGGCTTAAGAAGTATCAATGAATTAGTCTGGATGAAAGCTCTAGAACTTAGTGATGATAAAATATTACTGAGAAACATTATACTGGAAAGTCTGAAGAAAAATGATTCAGATTCTAGAACTAAAAGACTTCGAGTTGCTGAGCAAACATTTGATACTAAAAGGAAAAATGAACAAAAATTTAAGTTAGCAGAAAATATAACTAAGAATACACAACAAGGATTTGCAGACGCATTAGAAATAACTGCAGGTAAGTATCCTGTAAGTGTAGGTAAGAGTGGTGAAATGGAGTATGATTATAAAGCAGCTAATACAGAAATGACTACTAGAGTAGTAGAACTAATAAACGATGGTTTAATTGGTGAGACTGAAACAGATGAAATCTTAATGTCGAAACCTCGCTATGGAACTCATCCAGCTCAGAATAAGAAAGAATCATTAACATTTGCTGATTTGAATCCACTGTTAGCCAAACAGATAACAGCTGCTCAAAGACAAAGAACTAAAGAGGACTTAGCTGCTAAACAAGATACGGAAGATAATGCTATTAAAGGTACATACTGGGCATGGAGAGAAGAGAATAAAGGTAAGCCTATAACTGTTCAAATGCTACAAGAGTACCGTCGAAAGCATAGGGATAATCATGGTCAAGCACCATTACCATCGGAGTTCACAAAATTAGAAACAGTCCAAGAACAAGATAGTTCGGCTGCTTTAGGAGACTTACAGCACTATGTAGCATCTGGAGGTAGAGATTATAAAACAGCACAAGGATTACATGCTGGTGTAACTCATCCTGAAGATATGGAAAAGGCAAAAACTCTTCTAGAGTTTGTAGAAAACCAAGGGATGGATACGGGAGTGAGAGATGATTTTGTTGCAAATAGTACAAACCAGTATACTGAAGAGAGAATAGGTAAACTTGATAGAGGATCTATTAGGTGGACTAATACTTATAATAACCTTATAGATGAATATAACAGTGCATATGCAGATGCTAGAGATGCAGGTCAATCAACAAATACAGCTCACGGTAAAGGTAGAGATGCAGTTAAAAGAGCTATAGCAGAAGATAAAGCAGCAGAAGATAAAACACTTGCACTTAATCCTTATGATCCATGGGACGAGACTGCTGCTACAAATTTAAAGAAAACTACAGCCGCTATAAGAAAGGATAGGTCTATATTATTCAAGAGTCAGCCTATGCCTGGAGAAGAAGCTGCTTTAAAGCAAGCTGAATTTTTCTATGAACATGGAGGAGAACCTGTAGCTTATTATCAACAGATAGCTGAATATCTACCAGGTATGAATTGGAAACAGTTAATGGATAAAAGATGGGAACTATCTGGTGGTAAAGCTAAGAAGACTGATTTAGAAGAGACAGTTAATAACCTACCACCTGAAGATCAGAAATTAATTAATCAAAATAATCCATCTGCTACACTTAGATTACTTCTTAAAAATACAGAATTTGCAGATACATTTAATGTTGATTCCCAACAGAATCCTGATTATAATTATATAAGAGCTGAAGGTGGTGCTGGTCCAATAGAAACTGAAATACCATTAACACAGATGACAGTAGAGCAAGTTCTAGAACTAGCACAAACACGTCATCATGATATAGGAGCATTCGGTTTAGATGGATTACAGTTAGTAGAAGCTCTTGAAGGTATCAGGGAAGATTGGGAATTGGATACAGTATTCGATGAAGAGTTCCAAAACAAATTAATAAAAGGTGCCTTAAGAAGTAAAGCAAATAAACAAAATGCTATCTCTGGAGTTGATACAGCTTGGATGAGTTTAACTAATATAAACGAAAACCTTGCAAATAACTTTGTGGATACAACTGGGATTAAAGATCCTTATCGACAACCAGACACAATGCCCGAAGCAGTAGCTATGGCTGCTGTTGATTTATACTTGCCTGATATGGCTTAAATACAATGGGAGATGAACCTAATAGTGGCTTCGAAGTAGATATGCAGGGGCTAGAAGCTGCTGACGATAGACTCGAAGAGATCATAAAACAGAACAAAGCAACTGAAGAGAATGATAACCTTGTAGAACAACAAGCACAACAAGAAGAAACCCAAGCATTAGCAACACAGGCAGACCCTAGGGATGCTAAGGAATGGGGCTTTAAAGGACTTGTTAAAGAAGGTCAATCAATTCTATCAGGTGGGCTCCAAGACACTGCCTCTTCCCTCGCTACTTTCCCAGAACGTACAGTAGATGCGTTAAGCGGAGAGATGGCTCGGGAGAGGAGAGAGAAGGGGTACTATAGACCTGAGTTTCATCCATTCACAGATTACGATAACCCTATCATTACAAAGACATGGTGGGGTAAATTATTAAGAGGTACTGTTCACTTCGGTAGTATGGCTGCGGCTATTATACCAACAGCTAAATTAACAGCTGCAAGAACAGGATTAAGTATAGCTGCTTTAGGTGGTAAAACACTTGGATCAAGCTTACTAAGAGCAAGTGCTGTCGGTGCTGCGACTGATCTGGTATCTAAGGAATCAGACGGTCATAATGCATTAGGAGCATTAAGAAAACATTACAGTTGGATAGATACACCTTTAACTACAAGAGATACAGATCATCCCATATGGATGAAGTTTAAGAACATTGTCGAAGGTATGGGAATTGGTCTTGTATTTGATGGTGCTTCTGTATTAGTAGGTAAAGGCTCACGGAAAGTAATGGCTAAGGTTGCTGCCAGAAACGAAAGTATTAAGAATCAAAGTACTGAAGCTGGTATAGCACAGATAAGAAAAGGTGTAAAAGAATTAAGAGCTGATAAGAATAAGCCTCTAACTCAACCACATCAGGGAGCACATATCTCTAAAGAACCTGTTGATGAAGTTGTTGACAGAATGAGTAGAGGTAGAAATGAATGGTTATCAGATGATGGCTCAGCTGGTACTGTTACTACACCTGTAGAAAGGGAACGTATAGCTAGAGAAGCTGGTGACACCGAAGAAACAGTTGAAAGAGTACTTCAAGAATTATGGAGTACAGAATACTATCAAGCTAAAGTAAAAGAAGTTGAAGCTGGTAGAACTACTATGGCTGAAGCTTTTGGTGATGCTGTCTTAGCACATCAAAGGATTACTAATGGTAGAAATGCAGCTGATATGAGTGCTGATGAGTACCTTAAGGAACTTAGAGATGCTCAAACAGATATAGTAGATGATCAGTATATACTTACTACTAGTAAAGTACTAGCTGGTGACCTTGTTGTAGGTACATTATTCCAACAACTAAGAGATACAGGTATTGCAGCTAGAGAATTAACAAGTTTAGCTGATATAACAGATGTAGATGGACCAGCATTCCAATTAGCTGATACATTAATCTCTGCTTTAGCTATGACTAAAAGAGCTAGAGCACTTAAGTCTCAAGCTTTAAAGAATCTAGATGATGTCTCAAGAGCTGCTAGAGCTAAGGAGATGGTAGATAGAGATATAGCAGAATCAAAAGAAGCAATCATGACAATGCTTAAGATTGCTAAAGATGAGCCTGAGAATGACCTAGTTAATGCTATTGTTGAAGCGTTCTCTCAAATGAAAGATGTCCATAGTATGGATGACTTTGATACATGGGCACGTAAGATGATACGTGGTGGAGAATTAAATAAGTTTGATAGGACTGGTGCAGCTATTAGAGAACTAGAAGGTGTTATGATACATAGCGTTCTAAGCGGCCCTAAGACTGCTGCAAGAGCAGTTATGGGTACAAGTACCGCAACCTTCTTAAGACCCATTTCACAGGCCATGGGGGCTACAATGATGTACCCTTGGCAAAAGGATACAGCTACACTTAAATCAAGTTTAGCTTCATTGAATGCAATGATGCAAGCTATACCTGAATCCTTTGAATTATTTAAGTCAAGGCTTAATTCTTATTGGAGTGGTGATATATCCACTATTAAATCACGTTTTACTGAATACACTAGAGATGATAATAACTGGGAGATACTAAGAAGATGGGCAGAAGATAGTGGTAGAGCTACAGATGGTGATAGAGCTGCCTTTGCTTTAGCTAATACAGCTAGAAACTTGAATAATAATAGTTTCTTTACTTATTCAACTAAGATAATGGCTGCTACTGACGATGCTTTTCGTTATATTTTAGGTAGAGCTAAGATGAGAGAGAAGGCAATGCGTAGTGCATTGGAACTTCAAGGTGCTGGTAAGTTACCAGAAATTGATCCACAAGTTCTAAGAGCTTATGAAGATGATTTCTACTCTCAAATCTTTGATGGTAATGGAGATATATTAGATGAAGCAACTAAGTTTGCTGCCAAAGAAGTAACACTTACTCAACCATTAACTGGATTTGCAAAAGGATTGAATGATGTATTTACTGCTAACCCATGGGCCAAGCCTTTCTTTCTGTTTGCACGAACTGGTGTTAATGGTCTCAGTTTAACTGCTAAACATACACCAGGTTTTAACTTTTTAGTTAAAGAATGGAATGAAATAGCATTTGCTAAACCTAATAACTTAGAAGCCGTTGCTAAATATGGTATTAATACTGCTGAAGAACTAGCTAATGCTCAGGCATTACAGGTAGGTCGTTTAGGTATTGGTACTGCTTTAATTAGTATGGCATCTTGGTCATGGATGAGTGGTAATCTTTCAGGTAATGGACCTGTTGATAGACAAAAAAGACAAGCATGGATTGATGCTGGATATAGACCAAGAGAACTAACTGTTGGCGGTTTATCAATTGGTTATGACTCTATAGAACCCTTTGCACCTATACTTAGTACTATTGCTGATATTGGTGATGCTAGTTTATTAATGGGTGAAGAGTGGACAGAAAAGCAATTATTAAAAGTTTCACTAGTACTTGCACAAGGTATTACTAGTAAATCATACCTAGCTGGTATGCAGATGTTTGTCGACCTTGTAGGTGGTAGACCTGGACAAGCTGAGAAAATAGCAGCAAGTCTAATGAACAATACTATACCTTTTTCTTCAGGAAGAAATGAATTAGGTAAGCTAATTAATCCTTATATGAAGGAATTAGGATCTGGTATATGGCAATCTATACGTAATAGAAACTTAACTAGTGAGTATATAGCTGGACAACCCTTACCAACTAAATATGATATACTAGATGGTGGTCCAATTAAAGATCATGACTTCTTAACTAGAGCATATAATATGTTCTCACCTGTTCCATTGAATTTAAAGCAAAGTCCTGGTAGACAATTACTTTATAGAAGTGGATATGACTTACGTACTTCTGTAAACTTCTCTCCTGGTGGCAGTAGTTCTGGAATAGATTTATCACAAGAACCTAGACTTAGATCTGAATTTCAAAGAGAAATCGGCTTACAAAACTTAGAACATAGATTTAATAAGGCTGCAAATGATCCTAAAATCTTAGCATCTATTGCTGAGATGGAGCATGATATTGCAAGTGGTAATCGGGCTAAATATGAAGCTATGGATTACTACCATAATATTGTATTCAAAAAATGGTTCACTGAAGCACGTCAAATTGCATGGGCAAGAGTAAGACAAAGACCTCACTTCCAGCAAGTTATACAAGACCAAAGGGAGGGTCAATTAGGTCGTATACGTAAGCAACGTGAAACTAGTTTAATAAATGAAGTCCAACCCCTTCTCCAATTTCAACCTAAATAAAGATGGCAACAACAACATTCCATGATTATAATGGGGATGGAAGTGATCTAACATTTAATTACACATTCCCGACTTACTCTCAATCTGAAGTAGTAGTAGAAGTAAGTAATGTTATAGTAGATAACTGGACTATTACTGGCGGATGGTCCGCTACTGGTACCAAAGAAGTAAAATTTGATAATACTACAGGAACATTAAACACAGATGTATGTGCAGCTTCTGGTGCTCCTAAAGCTGGTACAGCTAATGTACGGATTTATAGAGATACTAATGTAGATTCACAGAAACATACATATCAAGCAGGTTCTGCATTAAAAGCTGGTGAGCAGAATACTGAATACACACACCTATTAAGAGCTTTACAAGAAGAGCAAACCAACACTGTTACAACTAGTAGAATAAAAGACGGTGCTGTAACAAGTGCTAAGATTGAAGATGCTACAATTGTTAATGCAGATATCAGTGCATCTGCTGCAATTGATTTTACTAAACTAGAGAATTTAGATAGCGCTAAGATTCTTGTTGGTAATGGATCTAATAAAGCCACTGAAGTTGCTGTATCAGGTGACGTAACAATAGCTAATACAGGTGCTGTTACCATAGCTAGTGGTGCAGTAGAAACTGGCATGATAGCTAACGATGCTATTGACTCACAGCACTACGCAGCAGATTCTATAGATTCTGAACACTATGCTGCTGGGTCTGTAGATGGAACTGCAATAGCTAATGATGCTATTGACTCTCAGCATTATGCAGCAAACTCTATTGATACAGAACACTACGCACCTAATTCTATAGATACTAATGCTATAGCTGATAATACTATTGATAGTTCACATTATGTTGATGGATCTATTGACTCAGAACATATTGGCAACGATCAAATTAATTCACAACATTATGCTGCAGGTTCTGTTGATCTTGAGCATATGTCAAATAACTCAGTAGGTTCTAATCAGATTATCAATGCTAATATTGACTCACAGCACTATGTAGATGCCTCTATAGATCACCACCACTTAGCCAATGATTGTATAGATGGAGATAACATACAAAATGATGTTATCAACTCAGAGCATTATGCTGAAGCTTCTATCGATGATGAGCATATTGCAACCGGTGCAGTTCTTACAAGTAAGATAGCTGATGATGCTGTAAATGGTGATAAGATAGCTGACAACTCTATTGACTCTGAACACTATGTAGATGGGTCTATTGATGCCGCTCATATAGCAGCAAATGCAGTAACAACCACACAGATAGCTGATGCTGAACTCACAACGCTTGCTGGTATGCAGTCAGGTACTGCTTCTATTTTGGCGGGCAGTACTGCTCTTACTGCTACTCTCACTGAAATTAATACAGTGGTTGACGGTAAAGGTGTTCAGACAACTATATCAGACAGTGATGCTCACTACCCAACTTCAGGAGCTGTCATTGATTATGTTACTGCACAAATTGCTCCCATAGGTGGTCTTGAAGTTATAGCTAATGATGAATCATTCCCTGAAACTCAACCTGCAGCTGGTGTTGTAATCAGTATTGCAGATGCTGGAGGTTTAGTTGTTAATGGTTCTGGAGTTAGCACAACTGGAGATACAATAAGCTCAGATGCTACAGTAACTATTAATGGTATTAACTCAGCTTTCCATAGTAAGACTGTTGATGCTGGTGTATCCTTCATGGTTAGTTCTACTGGCTCAGGTCAGGTATATGACTTCCATAAAGCTACACTTAAAGAAGCTGATATACTAAGTCTTAGTGGTGATATTAATGACTTCGCAGAAAGATATCGTGTAAGTGCTGATCCTGATAATTTATCTGATAAAGATGAAGGTGATTTAGTATACGATACTGCTGCTGATAAAATGAAAGTGTATGATAGCACTGCATCAGCATGGAAAGAAGTTACATCAACTGGTGACTTTAAGTATCTATTCCTCTGTCCAGATGGTGGAAGTGGAGCACCTACTCTTAGTAATACCTCATTCGATTTAAGAGAAGGTAGTAACTCAGGTTCTGTAGCTAGTGTAACTAATGCAGCTCAACTTATAGTTAGTATTAATGGTGTAATACAAAAAGCTAATACTGGAACAAGTGCTCCAGCAGAAGGCTTTGCAATGGCAGATGCTAGTAATATTAAATTTAGTAATGCCCCAGGAGCTGATGCTAGTATATTTATTGTACAAGTAGGTTCAGCTGTAAGTATTCCTACACCAGGAGATAATACAGTAAGTACATCTAAGATACAAAACCTTGCAGTAGATACAGATCAATTAGCTGCTGATGCTGTAGAAGGCTCTAAGATTGCTGATGATGCAGTTGGTTCTGAACATATAGAAGTATTAGATGCTAATCTGCAGATGGCAGATGCAGTTAGATTACAAATTGGTACTGGTAATGATTTACAGCTTTACCATGATGCATCCGGTGGTAATCATAGTTACATAATGAATAGTGGAGCTGGTGTACTTAAGATAGGAAGTGATACACAATTCCTTATAGGTAAAACAGGTAACGAAACTTATATTGAATGTAATCCTGATGGGAATGTAGAGCTCTTTTTCGATAATTCAAAAAAGATCGAAACAACTACCAACGGTATAACAGTAACAGGTAGGATCGATGCTGCAGCTGATAGTACACATGATATCGGTACTAGTTCTGTTAGATTTGCTAACGGTTATTTCGATACTCTTTACGGAGATGGTTCAAACCTAACTGGTATATCTGGTGGTGTAACCAGCGACGACGACAATAATACTGTTGGTGGTGCTGATGCTGGAAACGCAGGAACGTGGGATGGTGCTACAGGTAATACTTGTTTTGGTCATGATGCTGGTACTGATCTAACAAGTGGTGATAATAATGTATTTGTTGGAAATTTAGCCGGAGAAAGTATACAAGGTGGTTCCAGGAATATTGGTATTGGTGCTCAGTCTGTACGGTACGGTACTGGATGCAGTAATAATGTTGGCATAGGATATAATGTATTTGAAAATACAACCGGTTCAAATAATATAGGTATTGGTGGTGAAGACTGCGCAACACAGATAACTTCTGGTAATAGTAATATTGCTTTAGGTCAACAGGCTATGAATCACCTAAAAGAAGGTTCATATAATATTTCTCTAGGTTATTATGCAGCACAAGGCGCATACAATGCAACTACAAGTGGTCAACAATATAATATTTCTTTAGGAGCTGAAGCAGGAAAAGGTTTAACATCGGGAAATAACAATTACTCTATAGGAAAAGAAGCTGGAAAAAGTATATCTTCAGGTTACCATAATGTAGCTATAGGCTTGAAAGCAGGTGATGGAATTACTACAGGAATTGATAATATAGTTGTAGGTCAATTAGCTGGAAATGGTATTTCCACAGGTGGTTATAATATTTGCATTGGTAAGGAGTCGATGGGAACTGGTGATACTACCGCTTCTCATAATATTGCTATAGGTACTAATTCAATGAAAGCCAGTACTACCGGTACTGAAAACATTGCTATAGGCCTAAATTCCATGCTGGCTAACACTACTGGAACTAACAATATTGCTTTGGGTTATTATGCTTTAGCTGGAAATGTAATTGGAGCTTATAATGTAGCTATTGGACCTTATGCTCTAGAAGATTTTGTAGCAGACAATGCAAGCCATGGTTATAATACTGCAGTAGGTTATGGTGCCGCAAAGAATCTTTCAAGCGCAACACATGGTGTTTATGTTGGTTATTTAGCAGGTGGAACAGCTACAATTACTGGAGATGATGATGTATGTGTAGGTCGTGAATCAGGCAACGCTCTTACTTCAGGTTATAGGAATGTACTTGTTGGTACGTTTGCTGGGGTGGATATAACTACCGGATACCAGAATACTTGTGTAGGATATAAAGCTGGTGATAATATACAAACTGGATTTGATAATGTCTATGTCGGTAGAGAGATTACTCCAGGGGCAGAAGGTGAAGACGGAGCCGTTGTTATAGGTGCTGGTTTAGGTAGTAAAGGTGAATATAGAGCCTTTATAGGAGGTTCATCAGGTGCATATAATGAACAGAATTATAGTACTTGGTCAACAACTTCTGATAGAAGAATCAAGAAGAATATAACTAACAATACAACTGGACTTGATAAAATAAATCAAATCACTGTCCGTAACTTTGAATATAAGAAGTTTAAAAAAGATTCTGATGGAATTTATCTGAAAGATTCTGATGGTAAATATATCCCTGAGACTGCTGACGATGAAATAACATGGTCAGAATTTAACGGTGGCGATATTAACTCAAACTCAATCATCGTTAAAAAACCAGGTATTCAGGTTGGTGCCGTTGCACAAGAACTAGAATCAGTTTTACCTGGTCTTGTTGATACTGATGCAAAACATGGGTTAAAGAGTGTTAATACCGATAATCTTATTTGGTATCTAGTAAACGCAGTTAAAGATCTATCAACTAAAAATGACGCACTTGAAGCACGTATCGCAACACTGGAGGCAGGCTAAATGGCACTAACACAAGTAAATAGCGGTGGAATCGAAGATGGTTCTATCGTTAACGCTGATATCAAATCTGATGCTGCAATAGCACCTAGTAAAATAGATGCAGCTAACTTTGCAGGAATTGGTAGTTCTGGACATATTGAATTTAAAAATGAAACTTCAGCAAAATTCTTTGAAGCAAGTGGTAATGGTACTAATAAAGTATCCCTTAAAGCACCTGCAACTCTCGCTGCTGACTATACAATCACTCTTCCAGTAGATGATGGCTCGGCAGACCAATTTTTAAAGACTAATGGATCTGGAACTACAAGCTGGTCTGACGTTCCAGCAGGAGGTATATCAGATGTAGTCAGTGATACATCTCCACAACTTGGTGGTGATTTAGAGACAAATGGGCATAATATTTTATTAGGAGATAGTTCAAACGGTGCTGATGACGATGTAATCAGAATAGGTGCTGGTCAGGATTTAAACTTATACCACGATGGAACAAATAGTTGGATTGTCAATAAAACAGGTTATCTTACTATTGGTGCCAAGCATGGTGAAAATGGAGCAATCATAAAGCCTGATGCAGGTGTAGAACTCTATTACGATAACATCAAAACTATTGAAACTGTTAGTAATGGAATTACGGTTCAAGGTGCAGAAGCTGCTGATGGTATTTTAAATATTTTTGCTGATGATGGGGACGATAATGCTGATAAATGGAGATGGACTACAAGTACAAATGGAAGCATATATTTACAGGGTTTTGCCTCTGGAGGCTGGGACCATAGTCTTAGAGCTATTGGTGAGGGAGCCGTAGAGTTTTACCACAATGGTACTAAGAAGTTTGAGACAGATGCTAGTGCCATGACTATACATGGCGGTATTACTTACGAAGCTTCTGGTACTGATTGGAAGATTCAATGTGGCACTGGTGTTAGTTCTAATATTTATATCAATGCCGTTAAGGATGAAAGTTCTATATTTATAGAACGAAACCAAGGTGTTTCTCTATACCATAATGGTACTTCAAAATGTTTTACCGGATCTAATGGGCTTTGGTTGTATGACAGAGTAGTCCCTTCTAATGATGATACACATGATTTAGGTGGGGGAAGTAACCGATGGGATGATGTCTATGCAACTAATACTACTATTCAAACATCAGATAGGAATGCAAAAGATAACATTACTGCTTCTGATTTAGGGCTTGCATTTGTTAATAAACTAACTCCTGTTTCTTATAAATGGAAAGGTAAAACTAGAACTCACTATGGTTTAGTTGCTCAAGATGTAGAAACCGTCTTAAGTGATATAGGTAAATCTACAACACAATTTGCTGGTTATATAAAATCAGACAATCCAAAAGAATACTATACATCTTTAGCTGAAACTGAAGGAACTGATAAAAATATTGGTGATGTAAAGAAAGAAGCAAGTACTACCTATGGTCTCCGTTATGGTGAATTTATAGGACCGCTTGTTAAAGCAGTACAAGAATTATCCACTAAAGTTGCAGCCTTAGAGGCTAAATAACACCCATGCATATTCAAGAAAAAATCGAAGAAGTACAAGCTGAACTACAACAAGTAGTTGAAGCACACAACAAATTACTTGAGCAGAAGAATGCTGTTGCTCAACGATTCACCGAGCTTCAAGGCTCACTTAAAACACTAAATGAATTAAAGGAGGTTGAAGATGGCGGAGAGGACAGCTGATGAAGTAGCGGAGATTTTCAGAACTGCTGGAGATAGTGTAACAGTTATCAATGGTAATAAAGCTGAATGGCAAACTGACACTGAATGGAAAGAAGAACTACAACGTAATGTGTTTCATCTTGAAACTATCAAATCTTATAAGAAAGAAGATAGAACTACTTCTATCTGGACAAGTGAAGACTTTACAGCACAGGATGCTGCAGTAACATCAGGTAAAAGTAAGATAGCTGCTCTATAGTGTCTATTTTCCTCCCACAGCCTAACCTACCCAAGCCTCTGGACATCCCTCAGCTGTATCTGAGACAGCCTACAGCGGACGTTCCGGCCTATAAGCCTATGATCATACCCCCAGCTGATTTAGAGCGCCCTGAGGAGACTGAGCCAGAGGAGACAACAGAGGAGCCAGAGGCACCTACTTTAAAGATACCTGTTATCGATATTAAGATGCCTATACCGGAAACAGCGGTAGTGGTAACTGCAGTGACAACAGCTGTTATTGCAGTAACAACTACAACTGTTACCCAATCTTTATTTGAACCAATCAAGAAAAAGGTTCAGAAACAACTCCAATCTAAAGTTGATGCATGGAAGAAAAAGAGAAAGAAAAAGGACTCCTCGGAAAGTTGAAAGATGCTGCTGAGGATCAAGAACACCAAATCCAAATACTCGGAACTTTCGTCAGATTAGCTGTAGTAGTTTGGTCGGGAGCAATAATAACTCTCAATTATGTTGAAATACCTATGGTTAAGAAGTCTGGTAACTCAGATATCACGTTCGTGGCATCGGTGTTTACTGGTGCATTAGCCACTTTTGGCTTGACTACTGGTAATTCTAAAGATAAAGGTAAACCTATAAACTGCCCTATGGCAGCTAAAAAGAAGGAAGAATGAAGAAACTGCTACTACTCTTCCTACTGTTTTCACCCTCGGTAGCAAGAGCAGAGTTAGTCACGCCTCAGTTCACCCAAGGCAGTATGAACTCAACCACAACAACGACTCAGGAGATCGTGGAGGATATAACCATCACGACTTACGGGTCTGCATTAAACAAATGGTCAGGAGACAATATAACCCACACCTCAGCGTCTTCAGGCGGAATAGCGGATTCAGATTCGGTATTCAACATGACAACAGCTGGTTCAGATTTCACTCTAGAAGTGATAACACGAGCAGCCAGTCAGGTACTGTCAGTAACAAGTATCGACAGAGAAATCGACACTTCTTCTACTACAGTATCATTATCAGTATTCTCGCAATAGGAGCCCCAAGTTATGCTGAAGAGGGAGAAACCAACAATACTTCAAACCCTGTGGCAGCGGCTACAGGAAACGTTACAAATCAAGCCGTCCAATTCCAAAATAATGGTGCCCCTTCGCGTCAAATCATTGGGCCAAACATCTCGTGTAACGGCGCGACGATGACCTTTAGCCCATTTTATATGGGCAATCATACCACCCCTTATGATGAACATATGGACCAACAAAGCTATACCGTAGCTGAGAACTGGGGTGGCCAGATTAACTTCATGGTACCCCTAGATGGCTCTCTTGTTGAACGCTGCAAGGCTGCAGCTGATAGACAAGTTGCTAAAATGGAACTTGATTACGAGTTAGTTCGTGCTCTTAAATGTGCTGAACTACAACAGAAAGGATTCATGATCCTTCCTAATACTCGTGTCTACCATATGTGTAGTGATATAATACCTATATCTACTTGGAAAAAAGCAGAAGCTAAAGTCCTTGCTTGTAAAACACCGCCTAAACCGTGGTATAAACCTTGGCATAAACCTAAAGAAACTTGTAAAATGAGCACATTTACAGAAAAAAATAAAGTTACAGCTCCTTCATTAGACGGTCCTAATGATTTAAGACCTGTAGTTAAAACCTCTTTTATTAGAACACAAGATGCAGCAGCAGCAGCTGCCGCAGCAGCCGCTAAAAAAGCTAAAGAATCAGAGTAAACCACTATCCCCTATTAAACAATGGTATTATTAATCAAGCCCATCCTATTCGCCTTCTTGAAATCAGATTCAGTTAAGCAATTAGTAGTAGATCTACTTACTGCTTATGTAAAACGAACTGATAACAAGCTTGATGATAAGGCATTAGAAATTGTAAAAGAAAAACTATTCTCATAATGACTAAAACTGCTAAAAAACCTAAAAAGCGTAAAGGACAGTATAGTAGACCTAACGCTGAGGACAGATTATTCGGAGTACCATCTACTACAGAATCTGATATATACTATGGTGAAGTAGGTAAAGTAAATGAAGTAAATGATAATGGATAAAAAAACTTGGGCTCAGCAAGTTAAATCTTCACAGATGAAAAAAGTACAAGCTTTAACTGACGCTGGTAAGCATAAAGAAGCATCAGCTTTATTTAAAAAATTATTCCCTGGAATATAATGGCAAAGAAAGCCGCAGAAGAAAAGTTTAATGAGTTACATAACCTTGTCACTAACGAATTCTTAACTAGAGTTCGTAGTGGTGAGGCTACTACTCAAGACTTAAAAGCCGCATGTGACTGGCTTAAAACAAATGATGTCACTGGTGTTGCTACTGAAGGTACACCATTGGATAAATTAAATAGAATCCTACCCAAAGTTAACCCGGAATTGGTCCAGAGGAGACTATATGGCACCAAAACGAGCGCGTAAACCAGGTAAGACATCACGGTACTATCAATCCAAGAAAGGCCGGAAGTCCTATCTCAAGCAGAAACGCAGACAAAAGAAGATTAATAGTACTGCAGCTAAGCGTCAGTACCGCAGACTACTAGCCCGTAGACGCCGTAAATTAGGTATTATGGGTAAAGGAGGAAAAGATGTGAGCCATAGAGGTAATCGTCTAGGACTTGAAATACCTAAGAAAAATCGCGCCAGAGGAGGGGCAAAGAGAAAGTAATCATGGCAGATAATAGAACACGCCCAAGTAGTTACGAGACCCTTGAAGATGTAGAGGCAAGATTGTCTCGTAAGCAATTAATGAAAAAAACTTGGATACCTAGAGGTGGTACTGGTAAAGGATTAAGAAATGGTAGAAGAGTTTACTATAGAAATGGTAAAGTAGTTCCAGCCTCTGCAGCTGTAGTACAAGATCTTCTTATAGAGAATCCTACAGAATTAGCTAAAGGTACTCTGGATAATGCTCTATATGCCGGTAAAGCATTATATAATCTCACTAGAGATACAAGTAATGCAGTACTAGGTCCAGTATTATCACCCTGGCAAATAGCAAACCAAGTGAAATTTGCTAAGGCAGTTAAAGAAGAAGAAGAGGATTCTAAGAAAAGCAACCAACTACCTCCTGCAGAAACTGTAGGACAAGATTATTTCGATACAGATTATACGAAAAAGAAGGAATTAAAAAAACAAGAAGGGGATAGTGCTCTTCAAGAGACAAGAAGTCAACTACTTATTAATAAAAATAAAGAGTTATACGAAGAAGATTATAATTATCCAGAAGGTGAACAAGTTTTTGAACCAGATACTACTACTGAACAACCTGTTGTTAAAAAGAAAGTATCTAAACCACAACCTTGGAAGAATAAAGGAGGTTATACACCTAATGCAGCTGAATTAAGAAGAGCAACTGGTATAAACATTAATGATGCTAAAGGTAAAAAAGCTTGGGAACGTTTAGTCAGATCTAATCAAGTATTCGATACTACTGAAGAATTCGGTGATGATGGAGGATTCTTTGTACATGATAATAGAGGCATACCAAGGTTTGTTAAGTATCAAGGAGGTTAGATATGCCTAGCCATTATGAAGACGAAGAGTATGGACCTATAAAAGTTCGTGACATTGAAAGAATGAACGAACAACTTGGTCCACCAGTCACTAGTCAAGCTATAGCTAATGTTAAACCTCCTCCTCCTAAAGAAGAGAAACCGTGGTGGCACGGTGTAGCTGCAGGTACTGGTGTAGAAATCGGTACTGGTTATGCTACAGATTTAGCTACAACTCCTCTACTTGCAGCTGGTCCTATAGGATGGGCTGGTTATGGTTTGATAAACTTTGGTAGTGGTGTTGTTTCTAATTATGCAGCACAGAAATTAAGAGGTGAAGAAAAGATAAGTGTTGGTGAACTCTTAACATCTGGTGCAGTAGATCTTATCCCATATCTTGGTCAGAAACTAAAAGGTGCTAAAGGTGTAGCTAATATAGCTCTTCAATCTGGTGCTAGAGGTTTAGCACAAAGACAAGGAGAAGTTGCTATCGATAAGGGAAGACTATTAACACCTGAAGAAGCTATTACTTCAGCTGGTGTTGGTGCAGTCTTTGGTGGTACGTTTAAAGGTGCTACAGAAGGTGTATCTAGAATTAACACCAAAGAACTTAAAAACAAATTACTAGCACAAATAAATCCTGGTGGCACTGTATTATCAACTAGTGGACAAGGTTTAGATGCACCACGGCCAGCTAGAAGAAGATCACTTTATGGAGAAACTTTTGAAAGGGCAAAAACTTATAAAAGTGAATTACAATTACAGCAATTAGAAGAAGAATTAGTTTTAAACTGGGGAATGACAGATAGAACATTCCATTTTGATCAATATAAAGCGAGATCTGCAAACAGAGCTAAAGGTAGTGCTGATAAAAGAAAATTAGGTGCGATGTTTGAATCAGTACCTTATACTAAGGCAAATTATGAGGTAATGGCAAAAGCAAGAATGCCTGAATTAAGAAAATACTATGCACCGATATTAGAAGATATAGGATTAAACCCAGGGGATTTTCAGTTACATCATCAGCAACCAATATTAGCTTCATTACCTGGTTATGATGGATTGAGATTCGGTAGTGATGAATGGTGGGATGTTACAGAAATCTTATGGAAAAAAGGATTAAGAGCTGGAGATCATGATAAAAATCTAATACCTCTAGTTGGAGGTAGTAAAGCTAGTAAGAAAAATGTTAAAAACAAGAAAGCTTTAGATATAACAGGGAGATTTGAAACCCCTCATAGTGTTACTCATAAATATCTTGATGAAAAAGTAGGTCCAGATGGAACTCTATTCTGGACTGAAGATGTTTTGGATAGAATTAATGGTCGTGGAAAATGGGAAGGAAAAGGAGTAGATCATCAGTTTAGATTAGATAAATGGGAAGAGTATGCTGATATAGTACTTAAATCTAAACAAATAACAGATCAAGCACAACAAACTTTTAAAGATCTTTATAAGCGAAACCCTGCATTGAAAGATGTACCTGTAGATCCTAAAGAAATAGATTTAGTAATAGAACGTTTAGTTAAATTAGAAGAAGATGGTTTAGTAAAACCAGAAATTCTAGAAGGTAGATGGCAAGTTAATCAAATGGAATCTATAGTTATGGATGTTACTGAGGAATTACAAAAATCTCAAGCTGATTTTAATTATAGAGCAATCTTTGGAACAAGACCTGATGAAATGGAGAAATTTGTAGATATACGTGAAATAGCTGAAGATGAATTAAGAGAATTAGATAAACTTCCTTTATCTGAACAACTTGAAGCCTTACAAAGGTATACTGGAATGACTATAGAGGATATAAACTTAATAATCCAAACACAACCTAAGTTTGATCCAATTAAATTTATTAGAGAGAATAGGTAACTATGGCAGATAAACCAACACCACCACCACAAAGAAAACCCGGGCAAAACGATAGAGCTTATGGAGCTATGCGGAAAAGGTGGTATAATAAATTAACTCCTGATGGTAAAAAACAAGGAGAAGTTTGGGATAAACATATGGGAGAATTAAAAGCAGGTACAAAATCAAGAAGTACTTTAACTCCTGATCAACAAGCCCAATCAGCTGCTGCTAGAGCTAAGAACGCTGGTAAACCTGGTTACGATAAAGATGGTAATCCTCTAGATGAATCAGAAAAATTAAGAATTAAAAAGAAGGAAGACAGAATAGATGATGACTGGCAGACTAATCCTGACTTTGATCGAGAGCAAGGTGGTTGGGCTCCTGACCCATCTCAAGGTGTAGCAGGTGATGCCTTTACTGTTTGGGATGCTCTTTCAATTAAAGGAAGTGCTTTAAGAGGCGCTGGTAGTTTATTAATAAGAAAACCTCTTCGTCAGAAGATTCAGAGTTTAATAGGAATTTAACTTATGGCAAATTACACACAAGCGCCTTGGGTAGAAGGTAACAAAACTACTTATAATGAATTTAAAGTAGATGATGCAGCTTTTAAAAAGAAGCCAACTCTATGGGAAGGATTCAAGGAATTAAAAAACGCTTTTACTACTATGATAGATCTTACCAGAGATAAGGAAGGTAAAAGCGGTTTTAGAGAAATATTTACTGGTAATAAAGATGCCGGAAAACAAGATAATACTACTCAAGGAGCTACTACTTTTCAAGGTACTAAAATACCTACAGGAAACCAAAAGGCATTAGAACAATTATTTATTAATAAACCTGGAGCAAGTGATGATATGGATTTATCATTTACTAATTCCTTAAAGATTGATCCAAAGAAAACACGATATAGATCTGGTCATAATAAATATAATGATTTGATAAATGACAAATATGGTTTTGGAGATTTTGAAGGCAAAGCAGACTGGGTAGATGGACTGTGACTGATACTATAACCGCCCTACAGTCCGACTTTAAACTATTCCTACAAGCATTATGGTCTCAATTAGACCTTCCTTCTCCTACTAGAGCTCAATATGCTATTGCAGATTACTTGCAAAATGGTCCCAAACGGCTTCAGATCCAAGCCTTCCGAGGTGTTGGTAAGTCTTGGATTACTGGTGCTTTTGTTTTATGGACATTATTTAACGACAGTGAAAGAAAGATAATGATTATA
>VTLG01005246.1_pt1 | contig 32378 bp, 48 predicted proteins | sample 4694571 | NCBI WGS metagenome assembly VTLG01 (sample SAMN12604809, study PRJNA352737) | marine metagenome | biome: ENVO:00000447; feature: ENVO:00000209|ENVO:00000569|ENVO:01000036; material: ENVO:00002151; isolation source: viral sequences binned using virsorter ...
TAAAGATCATTCAGAAGTACAAAACTTATCAGAAGATGATTTTAGAGACAATATAGCACAAGACTTAATTGACTTAGGTCAAGATGAAGAAGAACTATTAAAAGATTTTGACTTAGTAGATGAATCACAAGTAGATTATGAGTTTGATGATGAAATGGATGAGTTAATAAATAATGCTAACGAGCAAATTAATTTATCAACAGGTAGCGCAAAACCTTATAGAGAAAGTGAGCAAGATGGTAAGACCGAAGCAGGTAGGTTATTAGGCTATACATTTTTAGTAAGATACAAATATGCACCTGCAAGAACTCAAACAACCTCAAGAAAGTTTTGCAAAGAAATGGTAAAAGCTAAAAAAGTTTATCGTAAAGAAGATATTATATCTATGGATGATGTAGCAGTTAATGCAGGTTTTGGCGAGAATGGATCAAGAACTTACTCTATATGGTTATATAAAGGTGGTGCAAGATGTAAACACTATTGGAGTAGAAGAACATATCTTAGAAAAGATGGTAACAAGAGCTTAGGTAAAAAGTTATATGATTCAGAGGCTAAAAGACGAGGTTTTACACCTCCTAAGAACGACAAGAAAGTAGCTATGAAGCCAAAGGATATGCCTTACAAAGGATATACAGCAGCATACGCAAAAAGAATAGGAATAAGTAGATAATTATGGCAACAGTATTATTCATATCGAGAACAGATTTAGTCAAGAATAGTATCATTGATGGTAATGTAGATACTGATAAATTTATACAATTTATTAAAGTAGCACAGGAAATTGAAATAAGAAACTACTTAGGAACTAAACTTTACGAAAAGCTACAAACTGACATAGCAGGATCAGGTGTTGCAGGTAATTATGAAACCTTACTTAACAAATATGTACAACCCATGTTAATTTGGTATGCACAAGCAGAGTATATACCTTATGCAGCTTATCAAATAAAAAACGGAGGAGTATTTAAGCATACAAGCGAAAATGCAGAAACAGTATCTAAGAGTGAAGTAGATTACTTAGTAAACAAAGCAAGAAATACAGCAGAGTATTACACTCAGAGATTTTTAGATTACATTAATAACAACAGTAATTTATTTCCTGAGTATAATCAGAATCAAGGTGGAGATGTATTTCCTGATAGTGATTCTTTGTTTAATGGTTGGATATTGTGAGATACAAACCGAAAGAAAAAAATATAATAAAATTAAAACAGTATTTAAATGGCAAATACGATAAATTGGGGAAAATCATACAGCGAGAGTTATTGGGGCAACGCAACAACAACCAATAGTTGGGGAGATGATTATATAGTAGAGTATTTGACTTCTGATCTAAACAGGAGAGTGCAGATATACGAGAACAACACAATGACTATACAACTATTAGAGAATATACAATGAGTTTACTACAAAAAGCATCCATAATAACCACACCTACAGCTTATGCTGAGGACTACTTATATTCTATAAAACCTGCAATACCTTTTGGACAGGAGCTTATTACTAATGGTAATTTTGTTACTGATTCAGATTGGACAAAAAACAATGCAGCTATATCAGGTGGTCAAGCCACAATAACAGTTACAGGTGGTGCTTTTTCAGGTGTTGCACAAACACTAAGTTATACAAGTGGAAGAAAATACAGATTAGTTGCGAATATTAAAGGCGCATCAGGAAGTTCAGGTAAGCAGGTTAGGTTTATGGATAATTCATCAGACATAGGAGGGTTAACTACTTCAAATGGTGTAATTACTTTAAATGAATCCGTACAGAATGTGGATATTATTTGGACTGCGAACTCAAATTCTAACATTATACGGAACGACAGACATACATCGAGTGGAGATTATAGTTGGGTTATTTATGACATCAGTATAAAAGAACTAACAGATGCCGACTTTGACTTTGACAGAAACTCAACAGGAACAAGAGTAAACGAAGATTATCTTATAGAAGATGTGCCTTATAATTTTGTTACTTATAGCGAAGAAATAAAATCAACTAATAGTTGGACTATACAATCAGGAGTTACTGTAACTAACAATGATGTGTTAGCACCTAATGGCACTTTAACTGCTGACAAACTTGTAGGTAATGGAACTGTAGGTGTTTATAAGCAAGTTGCTGTAACAGGTGTTGTTACTCGTTCTGTATATTTAAAAAGTGTAACAGGAACTGTTAGTGTAGTATTAAAAGACCCTGCTTTAACTGTAACACAAAAAACATTATCGGTTACTGAAAAATGGCAAAGATTTCAATTATCTGAAAGCAACGGACACGCATCACAAAGTGGTATATGGGTAGATGATATACCTGCAAGTGGTATTTATATGTGGGGTGCGCAAATAGTAAAAGGCGACCAACCAAAAGAATATCTAAAAACAACAGACAGATTAGACATACCAAGAATAGATTACACAAACGGAGAGCCGAGTATCTTGCTTGAGCCAAGCAGAACAAATTTAGTTACATACTCTAACGAATTTACTAATGCAGCTTGGAATAAAACAAATGCTACCATTACTGCTAATCAGGCTATATCTCCTGAGGGAATACAAAATGCAGATAAATATTCAGGAACAACTACAGGGCAGAATTTAAGTATATCTATAAGTGTATCAGATGATTTTGCTTATTTCTTTTATGTTAAATATATCAATGCACCATTTATAAGATTAAGAATTGATAGTATAAGTACTTGGTTTAACATAGAAACAATAGAAGTAGCAACAAATGGGTTTGCTGATGCAAGTATTGAAGATGTGGGTAATGGTTGGCGAAAATTGACAGTTATAAATACATCATTCACAGGCAGTTTTTCTGAGGCTTTTATACACCCACACTCAACAGACAACACTACGCTTGAGCAAGATGGAGGCGAATTTTTCTTATATGGCGCACAAATTGAAGCAGGGAGCTATGCAACATCTCTAATACACACCTCAGGAAGTACAGTTACTCGTAGTGCAGATGCAGCAAACAATGCAGGAAACAGCGACTTAATAAACTCTACAGAGGGAGTGCTTTATATTGAAAGAAAATCTATTGCAGATGATTTAACATTTAAAAACATTTCACTTTCAGATGGCACTACACCTAACTCTATTAGAATATATACAAACAACGTATCTAATTCTATGGTGTTTTTATTTTTTGTAAGTGGAGTTGCACAAGCATCTTATACACATCTTTTTGATGACATTACAGAATTTCACAAAGTAGCCTTTAAATACAAAGCTAATGATTTTAGTGTTTTTGTGGATAGTAGTAAAGTACACACAGATACGTCAGGCTCAGTATTTAGCGCAGATACGTTAAATAGTTTACAATTTGATAGTGGTGCAGGTAGTGAAGATTTTTACGGCAACTGTAAAATGGTAGCTGTATTTAAAGAAGCTCTAAGCGATACAGAATTAGAGAAATTAACAGGCTACAACAACCATGAACTATACATGAATTATTACAATAGATTAAGCTATTTAGGTTTAGCAGAAGAATACAATGTAGAATCCGATATAAACAATTATATATTATGATCCCAAGTTTATTACAAATACCAAGTGCTGTAAGCGATTCTAAGCTACATTCAGTTTTACCTAATAATGGTAAAGGCGACTTTACGTTTGATAGATCAACAGGCGCAACAAGAATCAACAAAGATGGCTTAATAGAAGAAGTAGGATATTTCTCAAGTGAGTTAGTACAAAACGGAAACTTTAGTGAATTAGGCTCTGATGTTGTTGTAAATGGAAACTTTGACAATGGTAGCACAAGTTGGACTTTAATAGGAGATGTAAGTATTGGTAATGGTGTTTGCACATTTTTTGATACAGGCTCTAACACTAATAGTAGATTAGTACAGGCTACTATAACAGCAAACAAAACCTATAAAGTAGTTTTTAGTGTAACAAGATATGTTGCAGGTAGAGTTCAATTAATATTTGGTGGTGCAAGTGCTGTCAATGTAAATATATCAGCAGGGGTAGGAACTTATACAGCTTATGTTACAGCAGGAGGCTCAACAACATGGGAAATAAAAAGAGATGGTGGAGTGCCAAATTTTGATTTTGACATAGACAATATATCAGTAAAACAAGTTGACCCTAATGATAGATGGACTTTAGGAACAGGTTGGAGTTATGGAGATAGTAAAGCAATTAGTGATTCGACTGTTGCGTTTCAATCCTTAACACAATCTTCTGCGATTAGTAATTCAAATGGTAAAACTTTTAAAGTTAAATTTACAATATCAGATTATCAATCAGGTGGTGTTGCTTTATATATTTCAGGTTTTATAAACAACTCATTTTTTATTTTTGCAAATGGAGATTATGAGTACAATTTGACAGTAAGTAGTGGAACAAGTGGTAATGTAGAGTTTCTTACTCATAGTGGAGGTTTTAAAGGTGTTATATCAAATGTAAGCATAGTAGAAGTACAAGGCGATAGACCAAGATTAAGTTACGATATAACAAATGGAGTAGTAGAAGATAAACCACATTTACTTTTAGAGCCGAGTTCTACAAATCTTTTAACCTTTAGTGAAGATTTTAATAATGGATGGTCAGTTAATGAAACAACAAGAGTAGCTAATGCAGGTGTTTGTCCTGATGGAACTAATAATGCTTTTAATTTAATAGCTAATGCTGCAAGTGGTGTACATTTATTATCTGCTACATCTTCTACCACTAACCAAAGAACAATGTCAGTTTTTGCAAAACAAAATGGATATACAAGATTTAGATTTAACACAGGCTCAAGTGGAAATGGCTTTGCAAGTTTTAATTTAGCAAACGGAACAGTAGCAGCGACAGGTGGTACATTTTTTAATAATGCTAAAATAGAATCTTTACCGAATGATTGGTATAGGTGTTCAATGACTATGAATTCAGGAGGTGGTACAACTGTTACTATTGCTATGGAAGATGATGCAGGAAATGTTACATTTACAGGGGATGTCACAAATGGTATATTGTTATGGGGTGGAATGTTAGAGGAGCAATCATTTGCTACATCATACATACCCACAGCAGGAACAACTATCACAAGAGCTGCTGAAACTTGTAACAATTCTAAACCAAGTGTAAATAGCACAGAGGGTGTTTTATATGCAGAGATAAAAGGAGATGAAGATGGTGGTAATAGGTTTATTGCTGTAAGTAATGGAGATGTTACTAACTGTGTTAGAATTATATTCCTTTCTAATAATATTATAGGTCAAGTTAGAGCAGGTGGCTCTGAAGTGTTTTACATAGCAACATCAGGAATCAGTATAGAGCAGTATAATAAAATAGCAGTTTCTTACAAACTAAATCAATGTAAACTTTTTGTTAATGGCTCTCAAATAGGAGCAACAGATACATCAGCTTCTATGCCTACAGGATTAAACACATTAGAGTTTGCTGAGGGAAATGGTACTGATAACTTTTACGGAAAAGTAAAAGGTTTAGCAGTATATAACGAAGCATTAAGCGAATCACAACTTATGCAACTAACAGGCGTAACAGCATCATCAATATATAACAACTTTGTAACTAGAACAGCATCCTTTACAGTAGAAGCATTAAACGAAGTTAAAAAAGTAATAGATAATTTATAAGATATGGATATACCAAGTTTATTTATGATCCCCTCAGCAGTTAGTTCAGGCAAAGTACATTCTGTATTTCCTAACTCAACGGATGCTGATTTTGACTTTAATAGAGATTCGGATGCTACTCGTGTGAATAGTGAGGGTTTAATAGAAAGAGTAGGTTTTTATGGTGCAGAAAAGCTAAGCAACAATGATTTTACAAATGGTTTAGTAGGATATTCAGGTACAACTAATTATAGCGTTGTAAACAATCAATTAGTGGCTAATTCATCAGGTCTAATTTATCAAGGTAGTATCTTAACTAATAGCACTTTTTATAAATTTACAATAGACATAGAAAGTGTTACAAGTGGTGGTATAAAAGCGTATGCAAATGGAAACCAAAGTGCTGTAATCACAACAGCAGGAATACATACTTTAATAATACAAGCAGGAACATCTAATACTTTGGCAGGGTTAAATCCACAAGGCACTTTTATAGGTGTAATTAATAGTATATCATTTAAAGAAGTATTAGGCGACAGAGCAAGATTAAATTATGAAATAGAGGGAGGTTTAGTAAACACAAAGCCATCACTTTTATTAGAGCCACAAAGCACAAACTTAGTTACTTATAGCGAGGACTTTAGTCAAAGTTATTGGGCAAAAAACAAACTTACTGTAACACCAAATGCTGTTATTTCTCCAACAGGCGAACTAAATGCCTCTTTAATACAAGAAACATCTTATACATCATCAACTAACAGTATTGACTTGGAAAATGCAATTTCATTAAGTGCAGGTACTTATACTTTAAGTTTTTATGTAAAAAATAATAAGGGTAGATATTTAGGAATTAGCTTTGGCTCAAGTAGTGAAAGAGTAAGAACAAATTTTGATTTTAACACTAATACTTTTAAAACTTTAAATCTAAGTGGTACTACTACAGGCTCAGCATCTTTTACAACTTTAGGCGATTTTTATAGAATATCTGTTACTGCAACTTTTCCATCTACTGTACCTGTAAAAAGTACAATTACACCTTTGGCAACTGACACTTATCCATTCTTTGCTTTACAAGATTCTGACAATAGGTCTTTTTATTTGTGGGGTGTACAATGGGAAGAACTATCATACCCTACAAGCTACATACCAACAAACGGAAGCACACAAACAAGAGCAGCAGAAACCTGTAATGGTGCAGGTACATCTTCTATTCTACCCAATGAGGGTATATTATATTTTGATTTTAAGGATATTGGTTTAACACATCCTAATCAATCAAGTATATCTATATCAGGGAGCAATTCAAACAATAGAATTTTAATATATAGAGGCTCAGGTGGTGCAGTTTGGCAATTACAAATAAAAGCAGGAGGCTCTACTATTCTTAACACAGACTTAGGTCTTTCAGGCGCAGATTCAATAGCAAATTATAATAAAGTAGCAGTAAGATACAAGTCAGGCAGTAATAGAAGATATGTTAATGGAACAAGAATATCTGCTAATGGCTCTGTGGAAACAACTACATTTACACTTTCTGATGACATACAAAAAATACAATTTTTACCTGATGCCTCTGCAAGTAGCAATCAAGGTTACGGAAAATTTAGAGATATAAGAGTATATAACACTAAAGAGATGACAGATTCAGAAGTAGATATATTATTAACTAAAATAACAAGTTAAGATGAAATATAAATTTAATAACAGAAAAGAAGCTCTACAAAAAGTAGATGCCTTACCTACACCTCACTCACATACAATTAATCACTATGCAGAGGAGGATAAATATATCGTAGAGGTAGAGTGGAAAGGCGAACAATTATGGACAAATAAAAAAAAGAAAAATGATAAAAGTAAGTAAATACGAATTTGATTCAGAAGATCAAGCTATAAGCAAAATAAACGCTTTACCAAGTGTTAAAGATGAAGATGGTAATGATGTACCCTCTCACAAACATACTATCGTTAAATTAGGTAATATTGTTTTAGAACAAGGCGAATATGATGCTGAGGGTAAAGAAACAAAAGCACCTGTGTTATCTGACAAGTATCATGTTGACGTTTTATGGAAAGACATAGAGGAAACTGATGAGGAGGGTAATGTAACTATAGACCACCCTTACGGATGGAAGTCTTATGCTCTTGATTTAGATAGCGAGGGTATGCATGGATTTATGGGGGTGTCTTACCAAGAAAATAAAATGTAATGGCAGATCTAAATCCTGAAAGTAAGTTTAGTTTATCTCTAAAAGAAGTTGTTGGAGCTGTTATAGGTTTATCAAGTTTGTTTGGTATTTACTTTACCTTACAGGCAAGTGTAGATTCTAACACAGAGGACATAGATGCCTTAAAAACAAACAGCGTAAATCCTGTAGAGTTTCAATATAAAGATGAGCTTGTCAGGTCTACAATCCAAAGAGTTGAGGAAAAGACTGATGTATTAAGTGGAGATGTAAAAGAAGTCAAAGATCAACTACAAAAGATTGATGAGAGATTATATCAAATTAGTAAACAAAGATGAAATTATGTGTAACGGGAATTGTCCTTTTTGCAACGGTTGCGATTAATGCTCAAATAGAGATAGTCCAATTTAGTGCAGAGTTTTTAAAAGATAATGAAATATCTTTAAAGGCATTTAGAAGTTATGAAACAAAAACTTTATACATGTCTAAGGAAAGTGCTATGTTTAAAAAATTAGACATTCAGTACATTCCTACTTTAATATTATTTAATAACGGAGAAGAAGTATTTAGAGTAGAATCAGGCATTACTTTAAAGCTACCTGAAAACTCAATAGAGTTAATAGAAGATCAAATAGAAGAAATTATAGAAAGTAAGTTTTAATGAAATACATACTGTTGTTGTTTGTAGGTTTATCGCATGGGCAAATAGCCGAAGATAAAATCTTACATTTTGTAGCAGGAGGTATGAGTGGCTCAACAGGATATTTAATAGGAGATTATTATTTAGACAAGCCTCAACTTACAGGAATAGGTTTAGCTTTTGCGAGTGGTGTTTTTAAAGAAACATACGACTACACAAAAGGTGGAGAGTTTGACACTAAAGATTTATTAGCCACTACAATAGGTGGAGTAGTAATAGTTAAGATTATAAGTTTAACAAAAAAAAGTAAGAATGAAAAAATTAATGACAATCTTGTTCGTGGTATGCGTAAGTTGGAACGTCAGCGCAGACGAAAAAGATAATATATTTAAAAAGTTATACAAAGAGTTATTTAAGTATAGCACAATTTATATCGCAGGAGATATAGACAATCCTAAAGAAAACCCTAAAGATTATTTTGTGAGAACAAATCCTGATGGTAATTTATATGCACCTCCTGTAGTTGTAGATGGTACTGATTATTACGACTTTGATTATCGTTATGGTTTTGGGATTCGTAAGTTAGCACGATTTGACTACGAGATAAAAGGGAAACACTACTACGATGGCACAGAAAACAATATTGGACTATCAGCACCTAATTCGCCTGTAAGTGGCTTAGAGTACACCTTTCACTACGAAAAAGAAAGATCAAGAGATGAGGTATATGTAAACCACAGATACTTTATAAAGCATAGTGGTAATTATCACGTTGTAAAACTTGAAAGTAGAAAACAAGGTAGAGTAGATTTTAATTATAATTCAGCAGAGATACGAGCTAAACTACCAATAGGTAAAAAGTTTAGTTTAAGTGCAGGAGCTATATACAGAACACATGAAAGACCTTATGGCTACAATCCAATAGAAATATGGTTAAACGAAACAAACGCTGACGGCTTCCCTGTAAATCAATGGTATCAATTAGGTTATCAATATGGATATACAGATCAATTTGTAACAATAGATATAAACGGAGAAGAAACTTTTGATTGGTATTGGTATAACGAACAAGGAGATGTAGTAGCATTATCAGATTTACAATTTAGAGATACAGTTTTTGAATCTTTAATCAACCGATACAATAACGAAGTGTGGGATGAGTTAGATGCTTTCGGTGTTGTAAGTCCTATCCTTGGGTTTGACTTCTATCATTATAAGAAAAACTTTTGGCTACACGCTTACGGATCATACTTACTTCCGTATCACAAATACGTTAAGGGAGATATAGATTTTAGTTATTTAAATAGAAATAATTGGGGATTAGGTGGATTAAGACAAGATTCTGAGCATGAGCAATGGGAAGATTATCAGGCAGGAGTAAGTTTTGGATGGAAGCTATCTAAGTCTATAGGAGTATTTGTAGAGGGAGAATATACTAAGTTTTGGGATTCACAAATATATAATTCAAGCGTTGGTTTAAACTTTAGATTATGAGAGAAATAACAAAAATAATTGTTCATTGTACAGCTACACCTGAGGGTAGAGAAGTTGATGTAGAAGAAATAAAAAGATGGCACGTTGACGAAAGAGGTTGGTCAGATGTCGGTTATCATTTTCACATAAAATTAGATGGTACTTTGCAAGAGGGTAGACCAATAGAGAGAACAGGTGCGCATTGTGCAGGTCAAAACTTTTGTAGTATAGGGATCAGTTATGCAGGAGGTATGACTAAAGATATGAAAGAAGCTAAAGACACAAGAACACCTGAGCAAAAAGATGCTTTAACAGATTTCTTACACGAGCTTAAAGAACAATACCCTAAATCAAAAATATACGGACACAGAGATTTTAGTCCTAAGGCTTGTCCGAGTTTTGATGCAAGAAAAGAATATGAATACATAAGCAACTGCTAATGGACTTTTCTATAATACTTTTATTACCTAACGGAATAAATATAGGTGTAAATTATTTTCCTACTGACACAGAGCATAACTACGAAGAACTAAACATATATTTATTAATAGTACAACTAAAATGGAGATTTTATTATGAAGAAATTTAAAGACACAAAAGTAGGTCAAGTATTGCTTGGGGCTGCAAGTATGTTAAACCCTACATTAGGGAGCGTTTTAAAAGGTGTTACAAGCCCACAGGAAGCAATTGCAGAAATAACTAAGGCAGAAGCACCACAAGAGGATAAAATCAAGTTACAACAGCTAATATACGATCAACAAAATAAAGAGATAGAAGCTATAACGTCAAGATGGAAAGCAGATAGTATGTCTGATTCTTGGTTGAGTAAGAATGTAAGACCTCTTGTACTTGTATGGTGTATATGTATATTTTCTTTAGCAGGTATTTTAGACAGTATAGAATCTATCCCTTTTCACATAAACGACACATGGAATGATACTTTTGAAAAAGTTATGATGGCTGTAGTATTAGCCTATTTCGGAGGACGCACAACAGAAAAAGCTACAAGTTTATTTAAAAAATAGCGGTATATATAATTAATATATATAAATAATATATAAAGTTGTTTAAGGTATACTTATATTATAATTATATATAATCTATATATAGGCAAAGTTATACTTTTTTTTTGTAACTTTATAATTATGCCAAGAAAAATATCTCGTAAAGGACTTGTACGTAAGCTTGACAAAGTATTTAGTATTTACATAAGAACAAGACTTGCAAAAGAAAACCAAGTACAATGTGTAACCTGTGGAGTTAGAAAACATTACAAAGAAGTTGACGCAGGCCACTTTGTTTCACGTAGACATTACGCTACGCGTTGGCACCCCCAAAATGTACATGTGCAGTGTAAAAGTTGTAACGGCTTTCATGGTGGCCAAAATTACATAATGGGTAAATACATAGATAAAACCTATGGCGAGGGTACGGCCGATGAATTAATCACCATGTCAAGACAAATAAAAAAATTTACAGACGAAGATCTCAAAGATTTAATAGAACAATATTCCTAAATTTTCCTTTGTTTTTATAGGGGTTTACTTCGGTAAGCCTCTTTTTTTTTATTAACATTAGTTTAAATTAAAATTTTTTTTGTAGCTTTAAGAAAAATTAATATTTATGGAAACACCAAAAGATCAGTTAATAGAATTGTATTATCAAAGAGTACAAGCTATGACTGAAAAAATTAATCAATTACAAAACCAATTAAATAATTATGAAAGGAAAAATTAAATTTATTCAAGAAAAAGGAGAATGGTCTAATAGTTCAGGCACATTCAATAAGTATCAAGTTCAATTTGACGATGGTAAAATTTTTCAGTTTCTTGCAAAAGGACCTTTTAAAAAAGAGGTAGGTCAAGAGGTTGAATACGAAATTACGAATCAACAATACGGAACTGCAAAGCTTATTTATACTAAACCTCAACATACACCAAGTAAAGATCAGACAATATCTAAATTAGCGTGTTTAAAGGCTGCTGCTGAATTTAATGCAGGAAGACCACAATCAGATAGAGTTAGTGTAGTAGAAGATGCTAAACATTTCTATAATTGGATAATAAGTTAAGATATGGTAATAAGCAATGAAATATTTGAAAGCTACCGACAGGAAGTTAAACGAATAGACAACGCTATGCGATTGTTAGTTAAACATAAATATAAGATTATAGATTTAGAAAATCAACTTATACATAGTGGAAACATAGACAATTTAAAAGCAAGAGTAAATTATAAAAGAGTGCCAAAGCATTCAAGAGTATATTTAAAAACTAATAAAAATGAACAAAATGTCAATTAAAGGAAAAGTAAAAAAAATTACAGAATTAGAAGAAAAAGGAAATTTTAGAGTAAGAAAGTTAATTATTGAAACTATGGATAAATATCCACAAATTGTAGCTTTAGATTTTACACAGAACAACGTTGGTCTTTTAGATGATCCTGTTTGTAAAGTTGGAAATAGTGTAGAAGTATTTTACAATGTAAGAGGAAGAGAATGGACTAATGCTAATAACCAAGTTTTATATTTTACTACTTTACAAGGATGGAGAGTTAGAGAGTATAAAGAAGAAGTTGCGGTTGAGGCACAGTCTCCTGATAGAGAAGATGATTTACCATTTTAATTATATGGGGGTTTAATTACCCCCTTTTTTTATGCTTATAAATTATACAGAACATATAGATAAACTAAACGATTTTCGCAAAGGTAAAGTACAAGAAGCGTTAAAGTTAGGACATAAAGAAATTGATTCATCTTTTAGGTTTGTAGCCGGAAATATGAATTTTATTCTTGGCCATAACAATGTCGGTAAGACACACTTTACTTTTTATCTTATGTTACTATACTCATTAAAACATAATATTAGATGGTTAGTTTTTAGTTCAGAAAACGACCCCGTGCAACTTATAAAAAAATTAATAGAATTTATAGAGGGAAAACCAATAAACAAAATAGAAGAAGCTGACTACGAAAAATCAAAAGAATTTGTATATAATCATTTTAAGTTTGTAGATATAAACAGACAATACACTTATAAACAACTTTTAAAGTTAGCTATAAAAGTTAAAGATGCTTGGAATTATCATGGTTTACTTATAGATCCTATAAACTCATTAAAAAAAGATTTAAGGAATACAAATGGTTATGAATATTCTTACACACAGTTAACTGATATACGTATTTTCTGCAAAACATATAATATATCTACATGGATATGTGCGCATGCAGTAACAGAAGCTTTACGTAGGAAACATTCACCTAATCACGAGTATGGTGGGCATGTACCGCCACCTACAATAGGAGATAGTGAAGGTGGAGCAGTTAATGGAAATAGATGTGATGATTTTCTTATAGTCCATCGTTATATCGCAAGTCCTGATTCGTGGATGTATACAAGACTTTTTGTGGCAAAAGTGAAAGAAATGTCTTTGGGATATAAACCGACAAGTCACGAATCACCTATATTATTTAAATCAATACTAAATAATGTAGGATTTCAAATAGGTGGTAAAAATTTAATAAAGTATAGAACTAAGAAACAATTAACTATTGACAACACTTGAGAAAATAGCTAAAAAACATAAAGTGTGGATTAATACTGTAATTTCCTTTGGCTGTGATCCTAATATAGCCGAAGATATAGTACAAGAAGCTTATATAAAAATAAATAAATTAATAAAAAAAGGCTTAGATATAACTTATGGCGATGATATAAATTATTTTTATGTATATAAAACTTTGAAAACATTATACGGTGATTTATTAAGAAAAAATAAAAAAATAAAAAAAGTAAATATAGATGCTCTAAATAAATATATAATAATTGAAGAAGAAGAACAAAAAAAAGATATAGATGTTACAAAAAAAATGCAAGAATTAAGCAAGGTTTTAGACACGGTTTATTGGTATGATCGTAAAGTTTTTGAAATAATTTCAAGCGGTGTAACAATTGCTGAGCTATCACGAAAAACAAATATAACATACGCATCATTATATAACACATATAGAAATGTAAAAAACATAATTAAACAAAATATAGAATGGGATTAGGAACATTATTAGAAAAAATTATAAACGTAGTGACATTAGGCTACGGTAAACGTATAGCTACTTGGTTAGCAAGAAAATTTGGCAAAGATGATTGCGGGTGTGATAAACGAAAAGATAAAGCAAATAAAGTTAAGTTGTGGTAGAAGAAGACTTAGAACAATGGTTACAGTTTGTAAATAGACCAAGACAACATGAACTAAATAAAGAGCAAATTGATCTTGTATGTAATTTACATGCTAAATATTATAAGCACGCTTTTAAAAGACCTTGCACTTGTAATGGATCTATATATAGAATGTGGATAAAAGATTTAAATAAATTAGTTTAAAAACATAAAAATATTTTTTTTATTAACAAATGTTTACTATATTGCAATATAATTAAAAACAAAACAAAATGAAAACACTTATAGATGAATTAGTAATCTTAGATGACTGTGTAGTAACAGGTACTTTTAAGTGGAGGTCAGAAATTGACCCTACTTGGAAACCTATGGTATGGAATGAAACCTTTGAATGTTGGACAAAGAATTACTGTGGCTAAAAAGATAAACAACCTTAAAGAATTAGAGATTTGGACTGATCTTAATTTCTTAACTTCTATTGTCAAAAAACAAATAGACAAAAAGAAAACAGAGAATTTAGAGAAGATGTCTGAATCTTTAGTTAGGCTTGTTTTTTATTTTCAAGAATATTCAAACAACATAAGATTATATAAAAAAGCTCTAACAGACTATAGACTACAAAAAAACAGAGCTATAGATAGAGCAAGAAAAGTTGAAAAAGAAAATGAAAAAATACGAAAACAAAATAAAAGCAACAGCATTTAGTTATTTGGGCGTAATACTAACACTGTTGTATATTTTATTTACAAACTAAATACGAATCAAAATGGATAATAATAATATTTTGCTTAAAGCAAACGATATAGTATTTAAAAGAAAAGAAGAAAAAAAACGCATGTATGGTCCTTTTTCAGAAAGTATGGATCACGCGGCGGGTATAGCTTCAACTATATTAAAAAAAAACATAACAACACAAGACATGTATATTTGCATGACAGCTTTAAAACTATCAAGACAAATGCATAAGCACAAAGAAGATAACTTATTGGATGCTATTGCTTATTTAGCAGGATTAAACGATTATAATGAAAACAATATTTAAAAACGCTGAAGAGGTATTTACATATTATTATAAGCTAATAAACACAAAGGGTTTAGAATATTGCAATACTAAAGCTTTATTTAATGTAGGTTTTACAATTAAAAATCCTTTACAAAATAGTATAAAAAATAAAGAACGTAATTGGAAATATGATTACGCTGAGGCAGAGTGGCAATGGTATTTATCAGGTGATCGTAATATAAACAAGTTAGATCAGTTATATGGTAAAGTTCCTAAAATATGGAAATTAATGGCAGATGAAAAAGGTAATGTTAATTCTAATTACGGTTGGCAATGGCAACGTAAAAAACAAATAGATTATATTGTAAACAAACTAAAACAAAATAATAATACAAGACATGCTGCAATAAGTATATATGATTGTAAAGAACATAGTTGTTATACAAAAGACACACCTTGTACTTATGCAATACAATTTTATATATTAAATAATAAACTAAACATGTCTGTACTAATGAGATCCAATGACTTATGGTATGGCTTCTGTAATGATCAGTATTGTTTTAGTAAACTTCAACAATTAATAGCAGATAAAACAAATAAAAAAGTGGGTACATATTACCATTTTGCACATAACTTACACTTATATAATAACTTTTTAAATAATAACAATGTTTGAATTAATACGCCAATGGGCAGAACAAAAAAAAATACTACAACACGGTGACACTAAAACACAATATATAAAGTTACAAGAAGAATCAGGTGAATTAGCCGAGGCAATACTAACCAATAACAAAGAAGAAATAAAAGACGCTATAGGTGATATGGTTGTTGTATTAACTTCATTAAGTTATTTTAGTGGTTTTACAATAGAAGAAGCAATTGAATCAGCTTATAACGAAATAAAAAATAGAGAGGGTAAAATAATTAATAACACATTTGTAAAAAATTAAATATGAAAATAGTATCTAAAAAACCATCATGGAAACACATAACTTTTAAAACACCAAAAATAGGTTTTAGCGAATGGGCTAAAAACGGTGTAACAATTAGGATAAAAGATGATGAGTATATTTTTAGATCACCTGATGAAATACATCAATTAAATGTTTGTATAAATCCTTCTTTTCACGGTAATAACTCTTGCTACATAACAGTGGCAGAATTAAAAAGCATATATGAAAAAAGTAAAAGAAAAGAAACTATTAAACTTTTAAATGGTCAACTATATGACAAAGATGAGTTATTAAGCAAAATGTATAATGATACGTTTTATTATGGTGAATTAGGTAAATACGCTTTAAGTTCTTCAGCTATAAAGTATTTATTAGATTCCCCTAAAAGCTACGCAAGAAGTTTAAATTTTTCAAAAGATTCTTCAGCTTTTAAAATGGGTAGGTTAATACATTTAGCAGCGTTAGAGCCTGACAAGTTAGAATCACTATGCCATATAGTAGAAGTACAATCAGCGGTTACAAAAAAATATAAAGACAAAGTAAAAGAAGTAGGAAGTAATCAATTTGTGTTTACAAGAAAAGAATACGATAAAGCAATGTATTCGGTAGATGCCTTATTGCAAAATGATATATGGCAGCAATTAACATACGGTGCGGCATTAGAGCAACCCGGATTTGATATAGTTAATGGTTATCCATTTAGAGCTAAGGCTGATATACTCGGAGCAGATTATGTTGCTGATTTAAAAACAACAAATGATCTCAAAGGTTTTCCTTATAGTGCTCGCAAATACTCATACGATGTACAAGTGTATTTATATTGTGAAATATTTAAAATATCTTATGATAAATTCTTTTTCTTTGTTATTGATAAATCTTCGGGGGACTTAGGTTATTATGACGTAAGTGAAGAATTTTATAACTCAGGTAAAAATAAAGTAGAGTATGCTCTAAAAATATATGAAACATTTTTTGTAAAACAAGAGCAAGAATTAAATGAATATATAATTAAAGGAACATTATGACAGAAGCAATAAAAATAGCAAAATACATTAAGGAAATATCTAATATAGATCCATTTAAAAACACTCGTAAAAGAAAATACATAGAAATAAGATCATTACTTACATTTATGTTAAGACACCATTGCGGTATGAAATTTAAAGAAATAAAAGGATTCTACGAAAAGCATGGTAAATCATACGACCACGCAACAGCTATATATAGCTTAAAGGCTTATGAAACACATAGAAGATACAACCCTTTATTAGATAAGTATTTTGATTTAACTTTACTAAAATTAAAAGACAAATCAAGATTACAAAAAGCTTTAATAAACCACATAATAGACAACACACTTGAAAAAGATTTGAAAAAGGTATTAAAATTAGTAGACACTTTACCTCAAAAAATAAATGATAGTAAAGATCATATAATAGCGGGAACAGAATGAAACAAAAAAAGTTTACACAGATACAAAGAATAAAAAGATTAGAGAATATAGTAAGCCAAATCTATATGAGTGTTGAGGTAATAAAAAAGCAGCTTGACAAAAAAAAAGAAGATTAGCGTTATATATTTGAATAATCAAAGTTTTTCAAAATGTACAAACTAGAGAACAGAGGAGGTAGAAGATTAGGAGCAGGTAGAAAACCTAAAGCTGATGAGCTTAAGTTAGTTGAGAAATTAGATAATGTAATTGACAACGACATAGCTTTAAAGAAATTAGGCGAACTAATAGCTAAAGGCGACATACGAGCAATACAGATCTACTTTAATTATAGATACGGAAAACCAAAAGAAAAGATAGACATAAACTCATCAGAGGGTCTTAACATTAGCTTTAAAGACTTAATAAGGTTTAAGTGATAGATATAAACGAGAAATACCAAAAGTTAGCTAACGACACAAGGTATTACATAATCACAGGAGGTAGAGCTTCAGGTAAATCATTTTCTGTAAACCTAATGCTTGTCTTACTAACATACGAAGCAAACCACACAATACTATTTACTCGTTATACATTAACCTCAGCTTACGTTTCAATCATACCTGAATTTATTGAAAAAATAGAAATGTTAGATAAGTTTGATGATTTTCATATAACTAAAGATGAGATTATTAATTTAAGATCAGGAAGCAAAATAGTATTTAAAGGAATCAAAACCTCCTCAGGAGATCAAACAGCAAACCTTAAATCTATTACAGGTGTTACAACTTGGGTGTTAGATGAGGCAGAGGAATTAACAGACGAGAGTACATTTGATAAGATAGACCTTACAATAAGAGAAACTAAAAACCAAAACAGAATTATACTTATCCTCAACCCTACAACTAAAGAGCATTGGATATATCAAAGATTCTTTGAGGATAAAGGAATACAAGAGGGAACTAATACAGAGAAAGACAACACCACCTACATACACACTACTTATCAGGACAACATAACTAACTTAAGTAAATCATTCTTAAAGCAAATAGACGACTTGAAAATAAGACGACCACTAAAATACAAGCATGTAATTATGGGTGGATGGTTAGATAAAGCTGAGGGTGTTATATTTAATAATTGGACTATCGGTAAATTTAAAAGAGTAGGTGTAAGTGTATGGGGTCAAGACTACGGATTCTCTAATGATCCTACAACCCTCATAGAAACTAATATAGACACCTCTAACAAACGAATATACCTAAAAGAGTGTTTCTACTTGCCAAGCCTAACAACGAGCCAAATAACACGCTTAAATGAGCAACACGCTAAAGGTGGTTTAATAATAGCTGATAGTGCAGAGCCTCGACTAATAAGTGAGATACGAGCAAAAGGCTGTAATGTCAAACCAAGCGTAAAAGGTCAAGGTAGTGTAACATACGGAATATCATTATTACAAGACTATGATCTAATAATAAGCGAGGATAGTATAAACCTTGTTAAAGAACTAAACAACTACTCTTGGTTAGAAAGAAAGTCTAATACGCCTATAGATAAGTTTAACCATTTGATAGATGCAGTAAGATACGCTGTGAGCTTCCAACTACAAAACCCTAATAGAGGTAAATACACAATTAGATAGTTTCTAAAACTTTATTTTTTTACGTTATATATATATGAAAGTAGAGGTTTATATTCCTGATACTCTTAGCGAGATTACTTTAGGTCAATATCAAAAGTATTTAAAGATACAAGAGAACAACGAAGATGAAAACTTTTTAGCTATTAAAATGATAGAAATATTTTGTGGACTAAGAGGCGATACAATAATGGCTATGAAAGCTAACAGCATTAAAGACATAACCCTTATACTTACAGAAATGTTTAATGAAAAACCTCAGCTTGTAAAAGAGTTTAAAATGGGTGGCAGAAATTATGGCTTTGTACCTAAGTTAGAGGATATGACATTTGGAGAGTATATCGACTTAGACACATACATAGGAGACATGAATAATATACATAGAGCTATGAATGTTCTATATAGACCAATGAAACAAAAATATCAAGACAGGTATCTTGTTGAGGACTATACAGGAGAAGATCCTGAGAAAATGTTAAATATGCCAATGGATGCTGTACTTAGTTCCATACTTTTTTTTTACAATTTAGGGATGGACTTGTCGAAAGCTATGCTGAACTCTTTGGAGAAAGATCAGGAAACGAGCTTAGCTCAGTATCTAACTTCGGAAGAAAGTGGGGATGGTATCAATCACTTTTCGGTCTCTCTCAAGGAGATATTAGAAGATTTGAAGATATCACTAAACTAAATGTACACACCTGTCTTTACGCTTTGAGTTTTATGAAAGAAAAAGCAGAGGTAGAATCAAAGAATATAAAAAGTAAATTTAATAGATGAGCAATCAAGGAGTAAGAGGCTATTACCAAATAACAGACACTATTAAGACTAATCTCTTAACAGATGAGAATGTCAATACTGTAACAACAGGCGATATATTCGACATAGACTTATCTAAGCAAACAATATTTCCTTTAAGCCATATAATAGTTAACAACGTAACTATACAAGAACAAGTTCTCAACTTCAACATAACAGTAATGTGCATGGATATAGTAGATCAATCTAAGGATGAGGTAACCGATGTATTTAGAGGCAACAACAACGAGCAAGATATTATAAACACACAATTAGCTGTAGCAAACAAATTAGTAGGTCTGCTAAGCAAAGGAACACTATATCAAAACAAATATCAGTTAGAGGGAGATGCTTCATGTGAGTTTTTTTATGAAAGGTTTGAAAATGAAATGGCAGGGGTAGCTTGTACCTTCAATGTATTAATCGCAAATGATATAAACGTATGCAGTTAAATAGAGTAAAAAGAGAGTTAAATAGATTTGCTAAGTATGTTATTAAACAAGCAAGAACAAACCTTACAAAGAAGCGTAGAAACGTAAGCAAAAAATTATATAATAGTTTAACATATAACATTAATGAAACACCTGATGCAACAACCTTAACTTTCTTTATGGAAGAATATGGTTATTATCAAGATCAAGGTGTAAGTGGTAAAAAGCAAAAATACGGATCACCATTTAGCTTTAAATCTAAGATGCCTCCTGCTTCTGCTTTTAGCCAATGGGTAATTCGTAAAGGCATAAAAGGAACAAGAGACAAAAAAGGTAGATTTGTTCCAAGAAAAAGTTTACAATACCTAATAGCAAGAAGTATATTTAACAAAGGTATTAAACCAAGTTTATTTTTTACTGCACCTTTTGAAAGGGCTTATGACAGATTAAAAGTTGATTTACCACAAAAATTAGCTGAGGACACAGACAACAATTTTAAATTTTTATTTAACGTAGAGGAATAATGGCACTTATATATTTAAGAACTCCGTACTTTGTTACAATTACAACTGCATCGCATTTGTCAGCTAAAATGCAGCTTACAGTAGATGGTACTTTGCGTTATACAATACTTAAAAATGCAACAAGCAATAGAACAGTATTTGAAATATCTTCATTAGCTAAAGACTATTATGACCCTGATTATGGTGGTACTACAGGCTCAAATTTTGATACAGTAGCTATATCTTATGTTATAACAACTTATACAGGCTTAGATGGTACAGGCACAGGCACAGCTCAAGGAGCAGTAACACATACAGGCTTTTATGGTTATAGTTATTTCTCTCAAGGCACAGCAGGTAATGATATAGATTCTGATGATGAGGAACTAACAAACACAGGCGATTCAAGAATTATATATTTACCTGAAAACACAGCAGGTTTTGCTTGGGATATGAATAGTGGCTCAACCTCAAAAACCACAATAAGCACCTCAGCCACAAGCGTAACCTCAGCTTCAGGTAATTACACTTGGACTATTGAAAGAATATGTAGTGCTAAATATACACCTATACAAATGAGGTTTATAAATAGAAAAGGCGCACCACAAGATCAATATTTCTTTTTAAAGTCTGTAGAAAGCATGAACACACAAAGTGAAACATTTAAAAGAAATATATTTACTTATTCCTCATCAAACTATAATGCACAAGACCATCAAACAACTGTATTCAACAAAACAGGTAGGAAACGATATACATTAAACACAGATTATTTAGCAGAGGCTTATAACGAAGTAATGGAAGATATAGTATTAAGCGAATATGTTTGGATAAAATATAATACTACAGATGGTAACAAATGGAGACCTGTAATAGTAAATACAAGCTCTTTATTAAAAAAGACATCATTAAATGATAAGTTAATTCAATACACATTAGAGGTAGAGGAAGCAAACGATATTATCAATAACATAGTATGAAACGTGAACTGCAACTATATATACAAGATACAAGGGTTGATTTATTTAAAGACGAAACAGTTAGTCTTACAGATACAATCCAAAATGTTCGTGATATTGCAAAAATCTTTACAACTTTTACAAAGACTTTTACGCTACCTGCATCTCAAGTAAACAACAAACTATTTAAACACTACTATAACTTTGATATTCTTAACACTTCTTTAACTAAAAGTGCATTTGATGCTCGTAAGAAAGTTACAGCAAGAATAGAGTTAAACCACATACCATTTAAAGATGGCAAAATAAAATTAGAGGGTGTAGATATAAAAAGCAATCAACCCTCAGCATATAGAGTTACATTCTTTGGAAATACAGTTGACCTTAAAGATATAATAGGAGAAGATAAACTAAACGTACTAACATCTCTTAATTCACTTAATAAAGACTTTGATTCAAGCAATATAAAAACATACTTAGAAAGCAATCCTGCTTCTAACGATATTATAGTACCTCTTATAACACATACACAAAGATTATATTATGATAGTGGAGATACTACACATAACACAGGTAACTTAGACCCCTCGAGTAACAAACATGGTGTAAGATGGGATAATCTTAAATACGCTATAAGAGTACATAATATAATAGAAGCTATACAAACACAATATAGCCTTACATTCTCAAGTGATTTCTTTACAGAAACAAGCAACGATCAATATTCTAAGTTGTTTATGTGGCTACATAGAAAAAAAGGTGTAGTAGAAACAGGAGACCAAATACAAAACTTTCCAAGTATAGTAGATGGATGGAGTGCAGGTGTAGGTACATCAGGCTATACACAAATGGTTAATACCTCAACTCTAAGATTAACAGAGGATGCAGAAACTTTTGGAACTGCTTTTACTTTGACATTAACAAGTCCAACAGGTACTTATGATATACTTATAGAAAAAGATGGTGTTAGTTACTATTCTGAAAATGGTATATCAGCTTCTAAGACTATTAACCTATTCTCTTTAAATGGTGGTGTAGCTGAGGCAGGAGACTATACAGTAACTATAACAGTTACATCAGCAGTTACTTTTAGTGCTGTTAGGTGGTCAATAACTACAGATGAATTTGGAACAGTTATTACAGATCAATTTAACACAGGTAGTTATACAGCAGCAGCAACATTTGAATTTGTTATAACAAGTCAAATACCTGAAATAAAAGTTATAGATTTTTTATCAGGTATATTCAAAATGTTTAATCTTACAGCTTTTGTAAACAATGCAGGAACTATAGTAGTTAAAACATTAGATAGTTATTACTCAGGTGGAACAACATACGATATAACAGAATATGTAAATATAGAATCAGGTCAAGTAAACGTAGCTTTACCATTTAAAGAAATACAATTCGGTTACACAGACACAGATAGTTTCTTTGCAGCTATACACAATCAACTATTCAACAAAGAATGGGGTACATCTGACTATAACAACAACGAATCCTTAGATGGTGGTTTATATAAAGTAGAATTACCATTCGGACACATGAAATTTGAAAGACTTGTAGATATACACGATTCAAGTTCCACTACTACACAATGGGGTTGGAGTGCAGATGATAACCAAGATTCATACATAGGTAAACCTGTATTGTTTTATCCTGTATATACTTCTGTAGGTAGTAAGACTATTAGTTTTGTAACTATAATAAATGAGGATGAAACATTCCATACAGACGTAGAGATTACAGGATCAATAAATATGCCAAGCAATTCTGTTGCATTTGCTTCAGGCACAAGTACAGCAAACATAAACTTCTTTAATGAGCTAAATGAATATACAGGCGATGATACATTTACAGGAACATTATTTCAAAACTTTTATTCTACTTATATAAGCCAAGTATTTGACAGTAAGAATAGACTAAGCAAAATAAGAGCAAGGTTACCAATGAGTGTATTGTTAAATTATTCATTAGCAGATAAATTTAGAATATCAGGCACAGAGTATAGAATAAACAGCATAACAACAAACCTGACAACAGGCGAAGCAGATATAGAACTATTAAACGTATTATGATAAAAAACATATTAGAGATGCTACCTTATGTAGAGGGAGGATCAGAACTTATAGACATAGCAAAGGGTAAATACAAATATCCTGAAACATTTGAAGAAACATTTAAAACAATAAAGGAATGGCGCAAAAATTAATAATGGAGTTAGAGGCTCGTACAGACAAAGCCGAAAAAAACATAGAAAACATAAACACCGATGTAGAAAAGATTAATAAGAATCTTAAAAAAACAGAAAAAGGTTTTGAGGGTGTAGAGAAAGCAACAAAAGACACAGCTAAGGGTGTTCGTAAAATAGGCACTACTTTAAAGGCTATTGGTATAGGACTTTTATTAGCAGCGTTTACTAAACTAAAAGATGTATTTCAAGAAAACCAAAAAGTGTTAGATGGTTTTAATACAACATTTGAATTTTTGTCTTTAGCTTTTAATGACTTGTTTAATTTTTTAGATTCTAACATAGGAACAGTAGTAGGTTATTTTAAAAGCATATTTGAAGATCCTGTACAATCTATAAAAGATTTTGGTCAAGCAATATTAGACAATCTTATAGAAAGATTTAATTCTTTTAATAAAACTTTAGCTTTAGTTTCAAGTTCTGTAATGAAAGTTTTTAAAGGAGATTTTGCAGGTGCTTTAGAAGATGTAAAAAGCGCAGGTAAAGAAGTGGTAGATGTTTTTACAGGGGTAGACGATTCATTTAATAAAATAGCTGAAGTTGCACCTAAATTAGTTAAAGGTATTACTGACTACGCTAAATCTACTTTTAATTCTGCTAAGGCTAATGTTGAATTACAAAAGACAGCAGAATTAGCAATCGCACAAAATAGAATTATTTTAGAACAAAAAGATAGAGAAGCTGAATCGTTAAGACAAATTAGAGACAACGAATTGCTTACAATAGATGAAAGAATAGAGGCTAACAATAAATTAGGGGAAGTTCTTAAAGAACAAGAAAGGCTAATGATTGCAAATGCAGATGCAGTTATAGCAGCAGCACAAGCACAGTTTGATAAAAATGATAGCGATGCAAACCAAATAGCACTCTTAGAAGCAAAGGCAGAAAAAGAAGCTGTACTTGCACAAATAACAGGTTTTAGATCAGAACAGTTAGCAAACCAAAACTCTTTATTAAGAGAAAACATAGAAATAGAAAGAGAAGTAGCTGAAGCTAAAACTACAATTCAAGAAATGGCTATGGACACAGCAGCAAGAGGTTTTCAGTTACTTGGTAAAATGGCAGGTAAAAATAGAGCCTTACAAGCAGCAGCAATTATAGGAGAAAATGCAGCAGGTATTGCAAAACAAATAATACAAACTAAAGCTGCAAATGCAGCAGTAACAGCGAAATATGCACTATTGCCGGGAGGTATGGCATTAGCAAAAGCAGAAAAAACTCTTAACAATATATCATTAGGTTTGGGTATTGCAGGATCAGTATTAGCAACATCCTCAGCATTAAAAGCTCTTAAAGCAGGTGGTAGTGTATCTTCTCCAAGCGTATCGACATCAGAGCCTACTGCACCACAAGCTCCTGCATTTAATATAGTAGGACAAAGTACAACAGACCAATTAGCAGATGTTATAGCAGGTCAAGCAGGACAGCCTACAAGAGCTTATGTAGTTTCTAATGATGTAAGCACAGCGCAAGAGTTAGATAGAAATATTATACAAGGAGCAAGTATAGGATAAATAAAAAAATAAATTAATACGTTATACATATATGAGAATTGTTGAACTTATTTTAGGTGATGATGAATTAACAGGAATTGAAGCTATTTCGGTAGTAGAAAACCCTGCAATAGAAGAAGATTTTATAGCACTAAAAAGTGAGGAAATAAAACTTGCTGAGGTAGATAAAGACAAACGTATCTTAATGGGTGCATTACTTGTTCCTAACAAACCTATCTATCGTAGAAAAGGAGAAGAGGAATATTACATATATTTTTCAAAAGACACAGTAGAAAAAGCATCACAGCTTTATTTAATGAATGGCAATCAGTCAAAAGCTACATTAGAACACCAACACACAATCAACGGACTAACATTAGTAGAATCTTGGTTAGTAGAAGATGAGGTACATGATAAATCAAGAAAATATGGTTTAAATGTTCCTATAGGTACTTGGATGGGTGCAGTTAAGGTAAACAACGAAGAAATATGGAACAACTTTGTAAAAACAGGCAAGGTTAAAGGATTCTCAATAGAGGGTTACTTTGCTGACAAAATGGAAAGACCTAAAGAGCCTGTAAATGACTTTGCAGACTTAGAAGAAGCTGAAGCGAGTGAGATGTTATCTTATATAAGGTCTATAATCAAAGATGACAAGCGTGTAAAGGGTGGTAAGAGACAAGAACTTGAATCATATAGCGATTACCCTAACGGAGTAAAAAACAACGCTAAGAGAGGCTTAGATTTAAACGAAAAAGTAAACAATAAATGTGCTACACAAGTAGGAAAAGTAAGGGCGCAACAATTAGCACAAGGAAAACCTATAAGTGTAGAAACTATAAAGAGAATGTACTCTTATTTAAGTAGAGCAGAAGAATATTACGATGAGGGAGATTCTAAAGCGTGTGGTACTATTTCATATTTACTATGGGGTGGTAAAGCTGCTAAAAGATGGGCAGAGGGTAAACTTAAAGAGCTTGATCTTATTGACTTAAAAAAACCTTGTTACCCGGGATATGAGCAATACGGTATGAAAATAAAAAATGGAAGATTAGTTCCTAATTGTATTCCTATTAAGTAATGCCAAGAAAAGTAATTAGTGTTTACGTAAAACCAAAAAGAAAATCACATCCACACAGCAAAAATGCGAGTGTAGGACAAAAAGGATATAAGAAACAATACAGAGGTCAAGGTAGATGAAAAAATTTGAAACACCAAGTAAAACAAGTCCAAGAGGAGGGCGTAGAGGTTGTTTATGTAAAGATGAAACCTATTCAGTAAAGTGCTGTAAGGGTAATATAATAAATCAAGGAATTGGTAAAATATAAGTTATGAAAAAAAAGGCAATGAATTATGTAACACAAGTTACGAAACTATCTAAAAAAGTTGAACTAAGCTATAAAGACGATGCAGGTAAGTTAGCTAGAAACCAAAATGGTTTTGAAAATGATTTTTTAAAAGAAAGAAAAGCTGTAAATAATAGTATTAAAAGTTTTGATCAAGCGGTTAGCTTTTTAAAAAAAGATATAAATTCAGCTAAAAATCTTTGGAACAGAATAGAAAAAGATGCTATTAAAAATGAAATAATAGCAAATAAGCTATTAAATAAAATAAATATATCAGCAAAAGAGTTAGGTGTGGACCCTTCTAAAGTTGATGGTTATAAAGAATTATCGGAAATGAATTCAAGAGTTAATCAATTAAAAAAGCTTATGGATATAGCTAGGGGAATTTTAAAAGAATATGAATAATCATATATTTAAAAAAACTTTTCAACAAATTAAAGCATAGGTATTATATAAAAATGCAAATATAAATTTTAACACGTTATAGTAATATGAAATCAACAGAAATCTTAAACAAAATCAAAACTTTCTTAGGAGAGGAAAAAATTGAGGAACAAGTAGAGAAAACTCAAGTTGAAGAAACTCAATTAGAAGAATCTCAAGAGAAAGTCGAGTTAGCACAAGCTAAACTTGATAATGGTACAATTTTAGAAGCTGAAGCTTTTGAAGCAGGAAACGAAATCTTTATTGTTACTGAAGATGAAAGAGTAGCAGTACCTGTAGGCGAATATCAAATGGAAGATGGTCAAATGCTCGTTGTAAGCGAGGAGGGAATCATCGGAGAGATTAAGTCAGCAGAGGCAGAAGAAGAAGAAGTAGAAGCTGAAGAAGAAGAAATGGCTTATGTATCAAAAGAAGAATTTAACTCTGCCATTGATGAGATCAAAGGTATGATTAATGAGTTAAAGGATAAAAAAGAAGAAATGGCTGAAGTAGAGGAGCAAGTTAAACAAGAACTTAGCGAAACTCCTGCTGTAGAGCCTATTGCTCACAATCCTGAAGCTAAACAAGAATTTAAAGTAAGATTCGGACAGAACAGAAAAGAAACTGCTTTAGATAGAGTAATGAAAAAATTAACCAATAATTAAAATTAAGAAAAATGCCAAATCCAACAATTACAGCAAGTAGTTATGCAGGGGAATTTGCAGGAAAGTATATCGCTGCGAGTTTATTGACAGCTAAAACTTTAGATGATGCTGCGATAACTATTTTGCCAAACATTAAGTACAAAGCTGCTATGAAAGTAGGGGCTTTCTCAAATTTAGTAAGAAGTGCTGACTGTGATTTTGATGCAACAACATCAGGTCTTACACTTACTGAAAAAGTATTAACACCAACTGAATTACAAGTAAACCTACAAATCTGTAAGAAAGAATTACATGCAGATTGGGAAGCTGCTCAGATGGGATTCTCTGCTTTTGACAACTTACCTCCATTATTTTCTGACTTCGTTATCGCAAGAGTAGCTGCTGAAGTTGCAAGTGCAACTGAAACTTCTATTTGGGGTGGTAGTTCAGGAGAGGGTAACTTCGATGGTTTTGTAACATTAGCAACTGCTGATTCTACTGTAGTAGATGTAACAGCAGGTACAGTTACTTCAGCTAACGTAGTTACTGAATTAGGTAAAATCGTTGATGCTATTCCATCAGGAGTTTACGGAGCTGATGACCTAATTATCTATGTATCACAAAACATGTATAGAGCTTACATTAGAGCTTTAGGTGGTTTTGGTGCATCAGGCTTAGGTGCAGCAGGTTACGATAACAAAGGTAACAACCAATCATTAGATAATTTATTCTTTGATGGTGTTAAGATTTACCCATCTTCAGGTTTTGGGGATAACCAAGCAATCGCTGCAAGAAGCTCTAACTTATTCTTCGGAACAGGTCTATTAAACGACAGAAACGAAGTTAAAGTTATTGATATGTCAGACATTGACGGATCACAAAATGTAAGAGTAGTAATGAGATATACAGCAGGATGCCAAATCGGTGTTGGTGCTGACGTTGTTCTTTACGACTAATAAATTAAATTAACTAACATATAAGAGGGTGGGCAAAACTGCCTACCCTTTTTTAATAATAATAATTGTTAGCTGAAACGCTAACTAATTGAAAATCAATGACTTATGGCTTGTACACTAACAACAGGAAGAAAGTTACCTTGTAAATCAGGGGTAGGTGGTTTAAAAACTGTTTACTTTGCTGATTACGGAACTCTTGGTGCTGCTACGATTGCTTCAGGCGAGGTTACTGCATTAGCAGGTACCCCTGCTTTATTTCAGTTTGATATAAAAGGTAATTCATCTTTAGAAACTGCAATCAATAGCTCAAGAGAAAATGGTACTACTTTCTACGAAACCACATTAAACCTTACACTTACGTTCCTTGAAAAAGCTACACAAGAAGAATTAAAATTAGTTGCTCATGCAAGACCTCATGTTTTTGTAGAGGACTATAATGGTAATTACTTTGTAGTAGGTTTAGAACATGGAGCAGAAGTAACAGGTGGATCAATCGTGAGTGGAGCTGCTATGGGAGATCTTAGTGGATTCACATTAACAATGGTAGCACAAGAAACTGCGCCTCCATACTTTATTACAGGCTCTGTAGTAACAGGAGATGCAAGTGCAACACAAATAACACCTAACTAAAAATAATTTCTTATATTTATATAAGTTTTCATAAAATAGATTAGTTTTGTTTGAAAGGGGAGTTTTTTAACTCCTCTTTTTTTATACACAAAATTTAAAGTTTGTACGTTATATAAGTATGATACACTTAACCACAACTGCATCAGCTCAGACATTTAAAATAATACCAAGAAGTTATGCAAGCTCTGTTAGTATGATACTGAGAGATGATTCAACAAACACCTCAACAACATACACAGTAAGCACTACAACAGACAAAAATTACTTAGTAGTATCAAAAGCATTAAGTCCTGTACTTGTAGAGGGTAGATTTTACGATTTAACTTTAAAAGAGGGAAGTAATGTAATATATAAAGATAAAGTTTTCTGTACTGACCAAACTATTTCAAGTTATTCAGTAAATAATGCAGAATATACTGTACCGACAGGAAACGATGTCTACGATAATGATTATATTGTAATATGAAAAATAAATCAGATTTAAGTATTGTAAATTTAAGCACCTATACCTCTCCTGTTGTTAAGGAAGTAAGAGGTAAAGACTTTATCGAGTATGGAGAAGATAATAACTATTTCCAATACTTAATAGACAGATATAACGGAAGTCCTACTAATAACGCTATTATAAATGGTGTTAGCGAGATGATTTACGGAAAAGGCTTAGATGCTACCAACTCAAATAAAAAGCCTAATGAGTACGCTCAAATGAAAGCATTATTTAACAATGATTGTACAAGAAAATTATGCTATGATCTTAAATTAATGGGGCAATGTGCAGTACAAGTTATATACTCAAAAAACAGAGCTAAAATTGTACAATTAGAACACATGCCTATTGAAACACTAAGAGCTGAAAAGTGTAACGAAAAAGGAGAAATAGAGGCTTATTATTATTTTAGTGATTGGGCAAAGTACAAGCGAGGAAACCAATTAAAAAAAATACCTGCATTTGGAACTTCTAAAGAGGGGTTAGAAATACTTTATATTAAACCTTATAGAGCAGGTTTTAAGTATTATAGCCCTGTAGACTACCAAGGGGGTACTCAATATGCGGAGCTGGAGGAAGAAATATCTAATTTCCATTTAAACAACATACTAAATGGACTTGCACCAAGTATGTTAATTAACTTCAACAATGGAACTCCTGATCCTGAGCAAAGAGAAATGATAGAAAGAAGAATCTACGAAAAGTTTAGTGGCTCAAGTAATGCAGGTAAATTTATTTTAGCATTTAATGACAACCCTGAAACAGCAGCAAGTATAGAGCCTGTTCAGTTAAGTGATGCACACCAACAATACGAGTTCCTAAGCAACGAAAGTTCTAAAAAAATAATGGTATCACACAGAATAGTAAGTCCTATGTTATTTGGTATAAAGGATGATACAGGTCTTGGTAACAATGCTGATGAATTAAAGACAGCTTCAATCTTGTTTGACAACTTAGTAATTAAGAGCTTTCAAGGGCTTTTAATAGATGCGTTTGATAGAATACTTGCTTATAACGATATCTCTTTGCATTTGTACTTTAAAACGCTTCAGCCACTTGAGTTTGTTGATTTAGAAAACGTACAAGATGAGGAAACAAGAGAAGAAGAAACAGGTGTCAAGTTAAAAAAAATAGATGGTCAAGATGTGTTTCCTACTAAAGAACAAGCTATAGAGAAAGCTAAAGAAATCGGATGCGAGGGTTATCATGAACACGAAGAAGATGATATGGTGTGGTATATGCCTTGTAAAGATCATTCAGAAGTACAAAACTTATCAGAAGATGATTTTAGAGACAATATAGCACAAGACTTAATTGACTTAGGTCAAGATGAAGAAGAACTATTAAAAGATTTTGACTTAGTAGATGAATCAGACGTAGATTATGAGTTTGATGATGAAATGGATAAGCTTATTGAAGAAACTAACAATGAAGTAAAATTAGCAAGAGTAGGAAAGGCTACACCATATAGAGAAAGTGAACAAGACGGTAAAACACCTGCAAGTAAATTGTTAGGTTATACATTTTTAGTAAGATACTATTATAGTCCAAACAGAGTTAAGAGAACATCAAGAGAGTTTTGTAAAAAAATGGTAGCAGCTAAAAAGGTGTATCGTAAAGAAGATATTAAGGCTATGGATCAAATAGCAGTAAATGCAGGGTTTGGAAAAGGTGGCTCTAATACTTACTCTATATGGTTATACAAAGGCGGAAGTCGCTGCGAGCATTATTGGAGCAGAAGAACGTATTTAAGAAAAGATGGTAATAAGAGTTTAGGCAAAAAGTTATATGATTCAGAGGCTAAAAGACGAGGTTTCACACCTCCTAAAAATGCAAAAAAAGTAGCAATGAAGCCAAAGGATATGCCTTACAAAGGATATACAGCAGCATACGCAAAAAGAATAGGAATAAGTAGATAATTATGGCAACAGTATTATTCATATCGAGAACAGATTTAGTCAAGAACAGTATTATTGATGGTAATGTTGACACAGATAAATTTATACAGTTTATTAAAGTAGCACAGGAAATTGAAATAAGAAACTACTTAGGAACTAAACTTTACGAAAAGTTACAAAGTGATATATCAGGATAATTTGGTATGCACAAGCAGAGTATATTCCTTATGCAGCTTATCAGATTAAAAATGGTGGAGTATTTAAGCACACAAGCGAAAACTCAGAAACAGTATCTAAGAGTGAGGTAGATTACTTAGTAAACAAAGCAAGAAACACAGCAGAGTATTATACACAAAGGTTTTTAGATTACATTAATAATAACAGTAATTTATTTCCTGAGTATAGTCAGAATACAGGTGGCGATGTGTACCCTGATTCAGATGCTACATTTAACGGATGGGTATTGTGAGATACAAACCGAAA
>VTLG01007715.1_pt1 | contig 32375 bp, 45 predicted proteins | sample 4694571 | NCBI WGS metagenome assembly VTLG01 (sample SAMN12604809, study PRJNA352737) | marine metagenome | biome: ENVO:00000447; feature: ENVO:00000209|ENVO:00000569|ENVO:01000036; material: ENVO:00002151; isolation source: viral sequences binned using virsorter ...
CAGAGGTACTGGTTTGAGAAACATTTGTATGTGACTGGCTTGCTTGCCATGCACCAGATGGAGTTGGTGTAGTATCTGATAATCCTGCAACTCCTGCAGTTACAGCAGTAACAACCCTATGTGAAAGTGGATATATTTTATTGTTAGCACTTTCACTTGAACCGGAAATTTCAATCTCATCTCCAACTGCAAATGGGGATGGGCCAACAGGAGTTGTTGTTGCATCCGTAAATACTGTACTTGTACTACTAATTGTTGCAGGTGCAGTGAAACTAATATCTGTTCCTGTCACAGTTGCTCTTGTTACAACACCACTAAAATCACCTGTTCCAAATCCAAGACCAATTTCTCCATCAGAGTTACCTACAACCAAATCTGTTGTAGAGGTGGCTGCTTCCGGTGTAATATCAGAGGCAGTTCCTGAAAGTGAAGTAAAAATATAAAGATTAGAATTAGTCCCAATTGCCAACCACCTGGCACCTGTAAAATCTCGCCAGGTTATCATGGCCCTTCCAATCCCAGTGATTGTAGATCCGATTACGGTTTCCCAACCACCAAGAGGTTGTAATCTGCCATCTTTCCACCTCACTAAATTACAATCAGACCACCTCCCTTTTGCTTCATAAGGTGTCCCATTTTTAAAAACCCCAGGAGGAGGTTGTAATTTTAAAAGCTTACCCATTCTTCATCCTCCACTGATTGCAATTCAACCTAATTACCACAGTCAGTTCTTCATTTTTTTTTAATGTCATATTATCTAGATACTCCGGTAAATAATTTTTCCTAACTGCATCAGTTGAACAATCGCAAAATTGAATCCGGGTCTGTGAATATGGGTCCACCCTCAATATGGCGTTTGAGCAACCCATCCACATACTCCTGATCTGGTTTGTTTTGTAAACACCAGGATATATTGGTTTGGTCTGAATAGTTTTTTGGCATCCAATTATCAAGATCAATATCAACCAACAACCCACCTTCAAGTTCCAATTCAATATACATTTAACCATATGTCCAAACAGTTGGTCTTGGTCCCTCTTCAGGGCTAAGACTATCAATATGACAGAATCTCGAATTATGTGGGCCCTTCTGTGAAAGTCCAATCCCTGAAATTCCATGTCTTTGTGCAATTGTAAATAATCTCATAGCATCTGCACCACTAATTAAAATATCGGCTGCCTTAGCATGAGTATGTGGCCCATTTTTACCTGTGGTGGATATTTTATTATTGTGTGCTTCACAACGATACCCAGATGTTATTCTTAGTGGCCTATTTATCTCATCCCTAATTGATTGTAGTATCTTCATAAATTCCGGATCCATGTCACTTTTACCACACCCACAATGACACTTAAATTCGTCTGTAGTAAAATTTTTTGTGATGTACATAGTTATCCCTATAAAAATAATTTTACCAAACTCCCTACGAGTATAAATAGTACCTTTTTGGTGCTATTAAGCAGAGATACTTTTTTCATAGGCTTCCAATATTTGATCATCGACTTTGTTTTTGGTAGAAGAGACCAAACGCCTAAGTAAAATAAGTATCACTTGCTGAAGTAACTTTTCACTCAGCATACTCATACACATTGTTTTCACTGCGCCCCCAATTAGTGGGGCAAGTAATCCTATAACTGGCATTAACACTCCTTATTTATGAAAGGTTTAAAAGTTTCAACACACTGATATACACCTGGGAAAGTATTTGACCCCCGATCCAACCAATAGCCAAATCTTGTTGTTGTTGGTGAGCAACTTGACAATAATATTCCTACCATAATTACTTTAATCCACATTATGCATATCTCTCCGATCTCTAATTCTACCTCCTAAAGAAACTCGAAGATCCGTAAGTGTCGCAGCCAGCTCATCTATTCTTTCTGATAGGTGATCTACTTTTTCCTCAAGATGTTGGATGCTACCATCTGAGATTAGTTTTACTTCCTGTTGGAGTGACATAACCGAGCTAAATACCCACCCCGAAAATCCTATTAGAGCAGCCACAATAAAAGGTGTTAGTGCCTTAACTAACGAATGTTCTGCAACTGCTGCCATAGTCCCATTTATTGCCATGATTATCTCTGTTTTAATTTACTTTTTTTTAATTGTTTTCTAGCTTTAGTATGTAAGGCAGCCAACTGTTCGGCTTTCTTATTACCTTGTTCAAGTTGTTTTATATGATCTTCAGTATAATCCTTTTTCTTAAATAGGTTTTTAAATTTTCCAATAAAACTAAACATTTTTTCCTCTTATATGTTCCATCTCTTCTTCATGTTCATGATCTTTTTTCTCACGAAACCAGTAATCGGTAGATTTTGCAAGCACTGCAACATATGCTCCCATGAGGATATTAACCAAATCACGACTTGTTTCCTTAACCTCCGCATAGAACAGTAAATACAATAAAATAAGAAACGTAAACGCATTGGCAATTGAAATGGAAAATCTAGCCCAAAAATTAAGAAGTTTCCTATTTTCAAGTGCATTCCCGGCCCCTCCTAATAATGACTTGTGTAGTTTTTTGCTCATTCATTAGCTTGGTTTCGGATATTTTGCTTTTACTGCTTCACAAGATTCTTGGTGAGTTGTTGTTCCATTTTTCATATCCTTCATCAACATATCTAGCTGATCTCCTACTGAAGGATACTCTGCCTTTCTGTTTCTGGCGTACTCCTGTGAGTCAAATGCACTCTGCAACTCAGTTATTTTAGCACTAACCTGTTCCCACGTTATATCGGGGTTATCTGATGACAAACTTTTATATGTTGCCTCAAAACTCTCCTTAGTCCCTAAACTATCGCATTTAAATTCAGTTACTCCAAGTTCAGAAATTGCCTGAATAATCATGCTGCTATCTCCATTAAAACAATTGATGATGAGTACAAACCCACAATGGTATCACCATAGGCACGATTATTCATATATATTCCATAACCAGATCCTGACCCCGGACCATACACTTGGATTTGAATATTATGTGCACCCGCACCGGGGTCATCATAACGAGCCATGCCACATACATTTAACCATTGAGAGTCATCCGCAATGTAAGTCCCAAATAATCCGTTTGCTCCTGGATTGCCGATAATTTCAGAATCAGTTTCATCATAAAATCTTACTCTAATTTCTGATGCTGGTTTCATGCTTAATGAGAGCATTGCCCAACACATAATATCAGAACCTGCTGTAATTGTGATTGACTTTTCAAAAGTTGGACTAGTTCCAAATGCTTCCCAAGCAGAAGAAACGACAGTTGGCATTCCATTGGTATCATTAGACGCTAATGTAAAATCAACACACTGGAGAACTTTACCACTCCCCCCTGCTGCTGCCCAAGTTAACCCTCCCGCATTTCCACTTTGTTTAGAAAGGAATTGCCCATTAGAACCAGCATTGGAAATATGCAAATTATCCTCATCGACACTTTCAGAACTCATGTGTTCTAAATCAATACTGCCAGCAGCATAATGTTGACTATCGATTTGGTCATTACCAATGTGTGCAGAATCTATACTTCCATCTGTATAATGTTCACTATCTATAGCATCATCAGCTATTTTAGTTCCGTCAATTGCATCTGCCGCTATCTTGCCAGTTGTAACTTGTAAATTCCCAATATGTGCGGTATCTATTGATGCATCAACATACTGATCACTATCTACAGAGTCTGCACTCATGTGAGCTAGGTCTATTGATCCATCTGTATAATGCTCTGAATCGATTGCATTATCTGCTAATTTAGTTCCGTCAATAATATCAGTCTCAAGTGAACCCCTCACAATACCAGTTGGTGTGCCTGAGAATGCAGGACTAGCTAAATTTGCTTTTAAATCAATTTCAGCTTGTGTAGCAACTCCAGAAATAGTTCCCGATCCGCTTACTAATTTTGCCATTTTTATCCTTATACTCCTTTAAATTCCATCATATTCTATGAGTCAATTATAACTTCGTAAGAAACAATAAGATCGAGATCACTTGCAGCACTTGCTTTCGCTTGTAAAACATCCGTTTCCATTAAATAAATTGGTTTATCAACAAGAACCAATATATCATTGGCTGGAACATTAACCGTTTTTGCTATATAAAAAGTTCCTGATGTATCCAGGTTTGTTATCCCGAGAGGTGTAACATTTAATTTAACAATCCTTACATCTACTGTAGCAGCATTTGTTCCGTCCACATTTGCGACTAAAATTGAATTAATTTTTACTATATATTCTGCTGTCACAGTTATCAACGCCACTTCACTAGTTGTCAAATGCAGTCCTAACGATCCCCCTTCAATCGTTGCTACATTTACAATATTCGGATTTGCCATTACTACCTTTCGTATTTAAAATTAAGAGCCAAAAACAATTGTCATAGCAATACTTTTACCTATGCTTGCTGCAGCTTGCCAAGTCATATCACCAGTTGCAGCAGACTGAGCAGTTAAAACGTAACCGTCTGTTGGAGCGTTGCTAACTTGCAACTTAGCTTCATTAATTGCTTCGTCTGCAACATAGGCTTGAGCAACTGGGGTCCCATTCCAGGTTCCAGTTCCAATTGTCCCAACTGATGTAATTTGTGTTTGGGCTGCATCTACACTTAATGTATTTGTTGAAAGAGTAAGACCTGTCCCTCCCACCAAAGCAGTTTTGCTCATTGCAATTGCTGCATCACTTTTTATATCAGCATTAATAATTGTGTCACTTGCTATTGAAGTAGCATTACCAGAGGAAGTTACGTCACCTGTCAGGTTTGCATTTGTTGTGACAGATCCTGCTGTTAATCCTGCTGCTGTGCCAGTTACATTTGTCATAACACCACTTGCTGGTGTACCAAGTGCAGGAGTTGTAAAAGTAGGAGCAGTAAGTGTTTTGTTTGTTAGTGTTTGTGACCCGGTTAATGTTGCAACCGTTGAATCTATTGCAACTGAGACCTCATTGCCTGAACCAGTTGTATCTATGCCAGTACCACCAGCTATATCTAATACCTCACTGTCTAAATCAATGCTTAATGCACCACCAGAATCCCCTTGAAAATCTAAATCTGATGCAGTCACTTGAGCATCAACATATGCTTTTATAGATTCAGATGTGGCTAGTGTCGTGTCATTTACACCACTCATTGTATCACTATCGAGAATTGCAGACCCACTTACACCAGTATTAATAACTGGGCTTGGCATTGTGACTGCACCTGTAAATGTACCACCTGTTTTTGCAACTATTGCAGTATCTAGTGACTGAATTGCATCGTTCAGGGTTTCACCCCAGGTACCCCGGCTTGACTCAGAACCTGGATCAGGTAATGTGATATTTAGATTTGTTGTTGGATTTGCCATATAAATTATTCAGAAAGATCTTGTGTGTAAGCATATTGCCATATTGATAGTTTTGCATTGTCTCCCCTACCTCCTGCACTAGAATATGAACCTGCTGAAGCAGAACCAGATTCAGTTGAAGCACCATTTGTCGTTGTTGTTACAGGATTGGTAGCGACAATCGTATTGGTTCCTACTGAACCATTTGCTCCGTTAGTTGTACCTATAGTATATCCAAATAAATGTGAAAGACCTCCGGGCCCAGTACAATTCCCAAGAACCTCAACTAGACCGAGGGCACCTCCACCTCCTCCTCCTGCAGTTAGAGTTGCAGATGGTCCGGTAAAAACAAAATTAGTCCCTGCTTGACCTGCAAACCCAGGTTGGTATGATCCTACAGCCGTTCGGCCTCCATAAACCTGATGATAATTTGTCACATGATCCCCACCTGCACCACCAGCATTATAACCACCAATACCACCTGACCAGGTATATTCTTCCCCTGGAATAACTTCAATTGTAATATCTAAAAGGCCAGGGGTACCCCCAAAACCACCTGTTACGGTTTGAGGCCCATTTGTTGATGTAAAGCTTCCAGTACAACTATAATGAGCATCAGTATCAGGATGGTTACTCCTGGCACGAGCACCTCCACCTCCCTGACCCTGACCCCCAATCATTTTAATACGGAGGTACCTGACATTATTTGGAACAGTATAAGACCCAGTAAGTTCCTGCCCTTCTGTACTGTCAGTCATGTCCAATAATGCATCACTCTCATCAGTGTCTTCAATTAATTCATATCTACCAATTGCAGTTTTATGTGCAACTCGCCAAGTACCCCCATGTTTAATCCAGACATTATGAACAGACCTCCACTCCCCTGAGACCTTAATATATGGTTCAACAACAGTTGACCACCCAGTAGACCCAGATCCAGGTTCAGTCTTTATTTGTAGAGATGTTCCCATTAATATTAGGTATATTCGTAGTGTATATCCCCATCAGTACCCCCACTTGGAGCAGATGTACTGATTGTCCTTCTACCTGCTCCGTTTGAACCTACTACAAAATTGGAATAATCCCCAGATGATCCAGTAATTGTAATGCCTGTGGCTGCTACAGAAACAGATGTAACCCCAGCAATTGTTCCTGCCGAAATAGCTACAGTGTCTGCAACGAGTGAGTCTACATTTGCTGAGCCAGTTATATGCAGATTCTGCCATTCAGCACCTGCTGCTCCCAAATCATAAGTAGCATCTGCACTTGGAATAATACTTGATGCAACTCTGGAAGTAAAAGTTACGGTATCACCACTGGCTGCTGCATCATTCCCAAGTGTTACATCACCTTTTGCCACCAGTGCATCTGTTGTATCTGTCCCTGGTTGATGAACACATCCTTCCACTGCTCTTGTTGTGTGACTCAGACTTGTAAGTGGAGCACAAACAATTGGGCCTGAATTGATGTGGACTGGTTCCAGAACCTTTGCAACCGTAATTGTTGAACTGGTGTCTGTCGTTATATTAGTTGCAACTGTAATTGAATCTGCAGATGTTTTGGCTTTTACATAATGTACTACCGGAATTGCTGCTGTTCCATTCACTGCTTGAGAAGATCCTGAAACCCGGATTCGATCACCAACTTGAACACTTTCAAAATATTTTAAATTGGAAGAAGTTGAAATGATTCCATCTGATCCGGAAGCAGTTAAATCAATTGCTGCAGAAGTAATTCCAGAAATTAACTGATTTTCAATAAGTTTAGCTATTGCCGTATCAGTGAGATCTAATGTTGTATGGAGATTATTTCCCCATGATTGGTTATCTCCACCTATTTCCGATTTTATAAAGTTATAATTTGATGTGAAGGTATTTGCCATTTTATTGCTCAGTCCATGTTGTACTGTCAGTGGTCTGTTCTGACCAGGTTACTGTAGTTGGTGTTTCATCAGTAAATACGGTATCCCCAAAATAGGAACTGCCAAATGTAGATACTCCATATATTGTTGGTCCAATTGGTTCTTCTGTCCAGGTTTCGTTCATGTATATATATATTTAGGTCTCATATTTAAAGTACCACCAGAATATCTACTTTTTTCGTCTGATGTTTGAAGTTCCTGTAATGCTTGTGTGTACATAGTACCCCAAGTTCCAATTGATTGGGGGTCCATGAGATATGGTGCAGATTGTAATAATGTCCCAAAAAGATAAATATCTGGATGACTGACTAATAACCAGTTGTTACCTGAATCTGCCAAACCTGATAATGCAGGGATGTCTTGGAAATAATTTAACTGGAGTGTGTAAGTTGTATCTGGTGTTGGTAATAGCTGAATGGAAGTACCCTCAATTGTATAGTAGTTTGGTTTCCCGGTTTTATTGTTTTGTTTTTCCCTATAGTCATCTGACCTGTCTGAAGTTATATAAACCAGTCGTTTTGGGGGAGAAGTTCCAGACAATTCAATGTTCATCATTTCTAAATAATCAGTAGGAAGACTAACATATTGTGATGCTGCAGATGCAGTAGCTCTTGTCAGCATTTCTCTTGTCCTGAGTAGCCTATTTAATTGTGCTTCGGCAAGAGAAATAAATTCTGCAATTCTATCCGTTAAATCTGACCGATTAAGCCAATTTGCTACTGCAGTGTGCAGTTCTGCTTTTGTTGAAATTGCCATTTATGATAAATGTCCTTCCCATGTTTTAAAATATTTATTTTCTGGCCTATCCAGCCATTTTAATAGGCGTTTTTTATCTTGAAGTATTCCCTCTCGATGTAATTTTGCTGCAATTACAGGTGGGATCTCTGCGACATGCCTATCATTTGCAGAACGTATAATAGGCTGTTCTCTTAAATACTTTGTATAATCTAGTGTTGCTTGGACATCTTGCTCTTTAGTGATATGAAATGTCCCATCACCATCCTCGGTATGAACAGCAGTTTTAACACCATGTTCAGTACCTAATTCAGTTGTTGCTTTTGGCATAATATAAAGGGCCCCATTTCTGAGGCCCCCAAGTTATAGGTTATTAACCACCAATGTCTGCTACAAGACCATGTGCGGCTTCATTATCCACCTGTAACCCACCTTCCCAAGTAATAAACCTGGAAGTTGCATCACCGGTTGTACCTAATTCACTAACTTCAAAACCTCGAAGTTGAGCAACTTTGGCAAATTCTGGATTAATTAACCACCCATCTTTTGCCCTCTGGAACCGATTAGTATGAACAGTATAAGTTCCGAAGTCTCCAATATATACTGATACATTGGCATTCACTTCATCTGCCTTACCTGGTAAAGCCACAACTGATGTTGCAGATGCTCTACCAGCAAATCCACTGATTAATTGTTTACTAGCAGAAGCAACCATGATCATATTTGGTTGATCACCAGAATTATCGAAACAATTCTTTAGTTCTACTTTTAACAATGCCTCAGTTAAGGCTCTTGCTGTCCCATCATTTCTGGGATCCGTTCCCCCAGCTGTATCAGTTGGGTTAGTTGGACTTCCAGAATGACCTACTGTTACGTTAGTAGCAACATATGCAGGTAAACCGGCAGCCGTTCGGGCAGTGGTTGCATTACCTGTATTTACTGCTTGATTTAAAAGCAGCATTGTTTCTACATCACGTTTAAGTGCTCTTGATATAAGGGCAATTTGATGTGCCATTGCATCAGATACACCTGCACGATTCATTGCAGCCTGAGTTCCTGTTACCGATGCTGATCTTGTCAGTATTTGACATTGATTAGAACACCGAGTGGTATTTGTAGGGGCAGCAGTTGCAATAGTATTACCCTCAAGCTGTGCCGTAGTAGCAACAGCAGGAAGTGCTTCCTTTTGCCATTCAAATTTTGTATTGCTTACGGCACGTTTACCAATAGCAGATACAAAAGGTGTTTCTTCTGGAGAGATATTATATATCACATCCGAAAGATCTTCCCTTTGACCTACAGCAGTAAATGTATCTAAAGCATTCGTTACCTTAGCCATGTTGTGTTTCCTTTCTTACAACAGATGTTTGAAAATTTGTTCGGCATCAGCCATTTTACCTGACTTTGCCAGTTTCATTTTGGCTTTTGAAACAGTTGTGTGTTGTCTAGGCTGTTGAGCTGTCGAGCCTGGAGTAACTGATCTGATTGCTTCCTTTGCTGGTCTAAGTTTTGATGCTCCTTTACCAGATAACCCGGTTGCCTTCATACCTGCCCTCAAAGCTAATACTGCCCTACTATCATAAATTTGAGCAACGTCATCAGTACTATACCCAATACTCTGGGCATATTGCCGAATTTCATTTTTCTCTTTAGCCATCACTTTAGGATCTTTCCATTCTGGGATTGCACTTAATAAAACATCATGTTGTTCTGTTAAAAATTGCTGCATTTGAGCTTGTTGCTCCTGCTGTTGTTCTTGATGCAGTCGGAATTGCTCTTGCTGTAATTCTAACGATTTCTCTTTATTGGAACGAAACTCTTCTTTTTGTTTCATCCACTGGAGAGGGTCAGATTCATACAATTGATCCCAATCTGGTTCCTCAGGAGATTGGGCCTGTCGCTCTGAAACTAACCTATCAATAGTTTGTTTATAGTGGTCCCTTTGCCGTAAAAGAGCCTCTTTTTCTGTTTCAACTTGCTTTCGTTCATTAGCAAGTGCCTGTGTCTTTTTTGTATAATCACTTTGCCGTTGGTAACCTTGTAAAGCTTCATCAAGGGTGATCTCCATATCTTCACCATCCAACTTAATAGGATAATACTTATCACTGGGAGATTCCTGTTCTGTTACTTCTTCTTGTTCCTCTTGCTCAGTAAATTCTGCTTCGGGAGTTTCTGATTCAGTTTCAACTTCCTCTTGAACTTCCTCTGCAGTATCGGATTCCATCTGTTGTTGTTTCTCGACCGGAGGGTCGGACAACACTGACTGAATAGCTTCTTCTGCCTGTTGGAGTCCTGTTTCCATGGTTGCTCCTTGTAAAAATGTTAACGTTTCCGCTTCAGAGATTTCTGAAGTCGGTCTCTATGAAATTCACCTCTTTGCATTATAACAGATAAATGAGTTCGAAGCTCTCCTATTGCCCAAACCAACTGCCATAATATATCTCTTTCTTCCTTATCTTTTGTTTCAGTATTTTTCCATTTACTGATATATTCTTTTTCCATTTTATCAAAAGCTCCTTGTAAAATGGGATCTTCTAATAAAGCTTTAGCATGTTCTGATTCTCTTATTTCCTTTTCTTCTTCACTCTCCATGTTACTCCAATTATGTTATTGTTACCAAATATCTTCATCCAATAATGATTGTCTTGCAGCTTCACCTGCCAATATACCAGGTGGTAATGCACCATAGTAAAATTTCTTATCCTTTAATGCTTCAAGTTTTTTATTACCTTTTATTTTAACTGATAATACTTTTGGTTGTGTATCAACAAGAGATTTTGTTTCTTCAAAAATATTGCTCAGTGAAATTTGTCCTGCTAGTTCATCGTGATAATGTTCAAAATCCAATAAATATTCTTTCAAATCCTCAATCTCATCCAGATCCCATACCATTGGATGACTTAATAATTCATCCCTTGACATTAAATCTGCTTGTGCAAGAGATCCGACTGTATATGCAGGAGGCATGTCGTGACTTGGATAATGTACTTGTATATCAAAAATACCTTCAATACGATCTGATACATCCCTTAAATTTTCAAGTGTGCCCTGTATATCTTCTGGTAAACTTCGTATTTGTCTCAAACCTTCTGTAGTTTGATGTAATTGGTCCCATTCAATATCAGGTGTAATTGGATCTGGTCTAGGTTCCCATGGAATCATTGGGTTACCAGGCCCAGGTTCTGGTAAATTCAGATTCCCTGTCTGGGTATGTTGAGGATGAACAGGGCCATCGTAATCAACAGTATATTGATTTATATGTATTGGCATAAACTCAACATTTTTTTTAGTCAAAACTTCTTTAGCATCCAAAAGTGGGTCACCTGCTATTTCATATCTTTTTATTAAATTAATTGCATTAAATATTTTTGGATCCTCGTGAAACATCTCATATAAGCGACCATCTACAATTATATTATCACCCTCTGCATTATCTTGTAAGGAAAGAATTTCACCCTCGAAATATTCATCTGCAGTAAATGGTTCTCCTCCTTCGTCTAGTGTAAACTTAGGCTTTTCAACTCCAGTTTCGTCCGGGATTACCCTTATACCATACATACCCCTTAATTCTTCTTCTATATGTGATAATTCCATCTGCCTAGTATTTGGATCCATTAAATGAACCCACTGATTGTCCACAACTCCTGCCCAAGATGGAATATTACCATGTATTTCAATGTGTTTCATTGCTTTATACATCCCATTTAATTTTTCTCTAGTAAGATTACTAATTTCTCCATCCTCTATTGCATTATCCAGATCAACTTTAAATTCACCAGAAGTACGGTATTGTTTATTAAATGGTATAGATTCTGCAGTCCCAATATATATTTCAGGAGTTGGGGTATTAAACATAAATAATCTATCATGGATTCCAGGTGGATGTTCATCTAAATTTTCCCAATCAACACCTTCCATAATATCCATATTACCATATTCAAGCCTCTCCCTAGAGCGTATATCTGTTAAATCCCTTTGTTCAGGAAGTAATGATGCAGGATTGTAAATAGCACCAGGAGTATTATCTAAATAATCCCCGGCAGGTCTTACTCTATTATTAATTGCTTCTGCATGACCTCTAACAGCAGATACTAATTCATCAGACTGTGGGTCCATCGAAATTCCACCTCTGGCCATCAGCTGTGAGTCAAACGGTACTACACCTTGTGTCAGAGCTTGATCAAATTCTTCAAGACCTCTCCAACGATTTGTTTCTTCTCCGGCATCATTCAAAGTCCCAAAGGATATATACGGAGGTTCTCTGTGCCAGGTAGTTACTATACCATAGTCTTCTAAAGACCCCCTGGCCCGGGTAACTTCTTCATTATCAAGAAATGCTATTCGAACTTGATCTTCTACTAAGTTAGCAGCAGCAGCTACATCTTGATTTATTTGGAGACTCCTGCCTGTTTCATCAATATGTGTACCCAATGGAATTATTTCTAATTCTAAATCTAGGTCCTTGAATTCTTCTTTTAAGATTTTAGGTATAGTTCTATCGTAAAGTACTTTTAAATTTTCTGCACCAATCTCAATATCTTTAAGATCGGTGATTACTGTTTTAGTATTTAATTTAGCTTTATTTATAATTTTTTCAGCCAAATCATTTCCAAATGTAGCAAAAAGTCCACTCTCTGAATAATGATTAACTTCCTTTTCAATTTTAGTTCCAGATTTACTATATGCTTCTACAAGATAAGGATATTCTTCTCCACTTACTGTTTTATATCCTATTGGCTCACCATGTTCAATAACAGGATAATCTCCACCTTCTTTAAATTCCTTTCGTTTGATTTCAAATTTATCACCCCTAGACATTTTTTTAATTTTAACCTCATGAACATTATGTAAACTTGATAAACCAATTTGGTTGGCAAGTTCACTAGATCCAAATGTAACCCTATCAAAGCCACCGTCTACTCCCATTTTAATTTTCCTTTTGAGCATAAGCCGCAACCATTTTTTTTGGTCCTTTGGATATATAAATGGAATCTTTTGAGCAGCATTTAATGCGCCCATTTTATCTATTAATTTCTTTTTTGCAGCACGTAAAGTTTTTATTTCAGCATGATTATCATTTATAATAGCAGCAAATTTAATTCCCTCTGGTGATCTGCCAGCTTGATGATCCATTGTTTTAAGTTGGTCTGTTAAGTTCCTATTTTCCAATTGTAATTTATAAATATCTTCATCATAACGACCAATATCAAAAACTCCTTCCCTTGTTGCTCGTTGTGCCCAATCACTTTGAGTCTCATGAAAACTTAAATGTTTTTCTCCAGCTTGTTTACCAATACCTGGTCGTTCATCATAACGCATATGACCTATAGCATTTGGTTCACCATGATGACTTGCCGATTTTTCATCTCGCCATTTTTGTGGATATCTTTCAACTACAACAGGATCTGGTACAATTTTAGAATCTACACTCATAGCACTTGGATCAGGTACCTCAAAAAATTGTGCACTTGTATCTTCCGGATAATGCTTAGGATATATATTTTCAAGAAATTCCTGATCAGTTGCATTAAGTTCATCAAAAGATTTTTGATGCATATCTTGAGCAAGTTGATCAAGATTAGTAGAAGTTTCAATAGACATAGGTGGATTTTTACCATGATAAGTCACAATAGCCATTTTACCATTTGTACCCCCATCTGGTATATACTCATCAGCAAATCGAGTAGATTTTATTTCTCTAATGTCAAGATTATTTTCATCCCAAAATTTTTTCAAGTCATTTAATGAAATTGTGGTATGTCTTTTTTTACCTTTTGCATGTTCATTTTTATAATCATTTAACCATTTATCAAACCCAGAATATTCTCTGATCTGTTTATTATAAATTCTTTTTTCGGGGTTAGTTGAATTAATCATACCTATTAATTTATCCCTTGCAATAAATACATTTCCCGCTCCATTGACCTCTGCTTTTAAATCCGATAAAAGTTGGGCAGTTTCTTCCATCCCTTGATTTGCAAATATTGGATCACCAGCTCCAAATACTCTATTCAAAGCTTTATTACCCCTACCAAGAAATTTAATCCCTTTTGAAATACCTCTTATTCCAGCTATAGGAGCGGCAAATATAGCACCAGGAGCCATAAGCTCTCCAAGCAATCCAGCTCCGGAAGTTGGATCACCACCCATTTTGGAATAGAGATCTGGTGTTGTTCCCTTGTATTCTGGAACAAACTCCTGTTCCTTATAACCGGGGTGACCACCTGGCTGCATTTGTGTTAATCGTTGTGCATGAGACATACCACCACCAGGAGCCATTAACGAAACAACATCCATTGGAAAACCACCTTCGGCAGCAACAATACCTTTCATAAAATCGGCAGGGTTACCCATTGTTGCGGATTTCCCCTCCGTTCTTTTAATATTTTCTAGAACCTTTTTCCTCTGGCTAATTGGTATATCATCCCATTGCCGTTGGCTCATAAATGAAGGTTTTCGGGGAATTATACCGGGGCCTGTATTTTTAGGTTTTCTGATGCCAGTGCGTTTACGCATTAGGTAGGTTTTGCGGTGGTTGTTGCAGTTGAGCTAGCATTTGCTGTTGTTGGGCTTGTTCAGCTTGTTGCTGTTGTGCTAGTTGGGCTTGTAGAAGGGCCGCATTCTGTCTCATCTCTTCACGGTCTCGTTCCATCATAGCTTTAAGTTTAGAACCATCCATCTGAGTATTATATTTAGCTTGCATATCCATTATGGAAAGTTCTGCCTGAGATTCAATACGATCTTTCTCTCTATCATCCAAACGAATCATTTTCTCACGTTCAAGTTCAAGCTTGCCAATATCATTCTGTGCATCAGCTTGAGCTTTCTGAGCTTGAATTTGAATATATTGTTCCTCTGCTGAAGGCTTTTGAGGTTCTTGAGGAGGTGGTTGGTACTGCTCCGGATTACCAAAGAAAGCTTCCGGATCTTTAAATCCTGCCAACTGTACCATACGGGAGAGAGTCGTATGATACTGACTCAAATTAACAATAGGATTTTCCGGCCCAAACTGTTGAAGCAGGGTTTCCTGTTTTTGAGCAATAGTTGACAGGAATTGCATTTTCTCCATGTCATTTCCAGCACCAAGAGGAATATCAACCATTACATCCATATCGGCATCCCAGTATCTAGGATCTATTGGAATCCACTGGTTCCTCAATCTAGCCATCATTTCTCTATCTTGGTGCTTGTGTATTAGCTGAAGAATACCTTTATAAAGTGGTTTCAGTCCAGACTCAGCAAATATTCGAGCAATTAATTCAATATGTGCCTGTGCTGCCTTAACAGTCGAGTCAACAGCAAGTCTAGTTGCAGATTGTAAATTTTCGGAATCCATTCCCTGAGATGCCTTTGTAATACCTGTTCTCGTGGATTTAATTTCATCTAGCATCCCAAGGATCGGTAAGGCTTGTTGTCCCACAAATGGCATATCCAATTGTGTGACGGCACCCGGAGACCTTGCTCTAATAACAGAACCTACCTCAGTATTTAATACATCCTTTAAATTAACCATATTTTCCAGGACCAACATTCTTGGATTTACTGCCATTACCAGAGAATCCATTACATTTCTTAAGATTGCCGACTTGATCCTCTGTATATCTGCAACAATATCGGTGATTGAGGCACCAATTGCAGTATGTGGTTCCGGTGCAGGACAAAACAAGACAAATGGTATATAATCACATGGATGGTTATCTACCACATTATGTGTATTTCCAATTGTACATATCCTTCTTAATTCTGAAATACCATCCTGATCGACATCCAGATTAATATATGATTCACAATAAAGAACTCTTCTCTGTGCTGGTTCCATGTGTGTACGACCCCGATCCGGAGCATCTGAATGCCGAGAAATAAATTCTTCATTACTACCAAATGCTGCATCAGCAGAAGAATGCTCCTCCAACATTTCTGGATCATAACCCAAACTTGTCAATTCAGAAATTGTTTTATAGGACCGATGGGAAACTATATCAGCTTCATTTACATTTTTTGCCCTTCGGTCAATAAGAAATTCTTCCGGTGGTAAAGCTTCAACTCTAATCTTGCCCTTTTTAATCCTTTTTTTAAGAGAAACATTAAAAAGTGGGATGCCTTCTGCAGTCTGATCTGACTGTTCCATTTCCACTGACTCAACATTTTCTTCACCTGCCAATATCTGTGCTTGCTGTTCATCAAGCCCACTGTACTTTGAGCTCTTTATTTCTATTGCTTCTTCCCACCAATATTTTATCACACCAGTCCGACGGATCAGAGCATCCTGGAACACAGACATCATGGTATTGAAAAAATCAGGTTGCTGTTCCATCAACAGGTTATTGATATAATCAGAACATTGCTCGGCCATCTGTACGTCTTCTGGGCCATTTGGAGTAAATGTGAGGATATTTTTCGTACCAAAGAAGATACGCATCATGGAAGGTAATATCGAATTAACAGTATCTCTCACATCATAAGAGACAACACCAGATCTACCTTCATCATCCTGTTCTGGAAGATGTCCGGAATAGTATTTCCCTGATGTTATCCGATCTTGCCCAAGCTCATCATCTGAATATGAGATAGCATCATCAAGCAAATGTCCCACATAGGATTGAATTTCTTCCTCTTCCATCTCATTTTCAGGGGTTGTCTCGTCAAGTTCTAATGTTTCAAGCTCTTCTGCTTCCCCATAATCAGTCATTACTGCCATGTTTCCTTTTTATAAATTCGTTATAATCTGTTGTCGATTTTTCACTATTACAGCTATGACAACTAATTACCAGATTAGTAATGTCTTGTGTTTTTATTCTTGTCTTTAATTTTATTCGTGGGATTTTATGTTCGATCACAAATTTTTCTGGATGTAAAGCAGTTCCACAATAGTGACATGGAGCCGAAATATTAGTTATTCCCATTGCATCTAACCAGAGACGGATATGGGTCTCTCGATTATAGCCCCCTTTATAAATACCCAGTTCTTTTTCCCTAAGTACTCGGGTTTTCCATTTACATTGTATCGAGCAATATTTCTGCCTATCAAACTGGTAAATAGCAGGGGTATATTCTTTTTTGCAATATTTACAAATTTTTGTTTTAGAACCATTTGAAAACATATATTCTCTTATTGTATCACAATTCAACTAGCAACTTAATGCTATTGTCATACAATACCAGAAATATTCCTCATAAGTGGTTTTTGCCAAGAAGCACCAAGCCCAGCATGTGTTGCTGCATTGCCTGCAAATGTCAATACAAATGCATCAGCAAAGTCAGGTGAACCACGATGTCCTATACGTTTCTTCATTTCATCCTTGGTTTCCATCCGGATCTTGCCAGATGACTCAAATGAGTATCTAGGAGAACATAATTCAAACATCAAGCGTTCATCACGAGGAATACGACAGTGACGTTGTTCGAACCACTCTTTAGCTTTATGCCACAGTTCTGCTCTCAAGTTTTTGTATTGTCCAGATAATGAAGCAGATTCTCCAGTATTAATCCCAACAACTGGCAGGCCAAGTTCCATACCCCGATCAACAATAGATGCTCCAATACCAATTACATCCACCAAGATTTCAACTGGAGCCTTTTCTTCATCTTGTGCTTTCCTATATTCTGCATTTACAATTCCCATCAATTTCATAGTATCAAGTTTAGCCCAACTCTTGATTGGTTCCATTACTGTATTGCCTCTTCGTTTACATAATGCCGATTTATCAGAACCATATCTAGCAACGTCCAAGCCCCAAGAAATACCACCTTCTGTTGGATCCACATCTCTGGAAACAGCAGTTTCAACTAACTCATTTGAAATGATGGTGTCATCAGACGATTCTGCAAACTCTCCCAAAACTCTAATGCGATATGTATTAGAATCAATACCATAGCGTTCAGCCATTTCATCAATATATTCCTTTTTCACACGTTTAGAAGTTTCACAGGATACAGTGAGAGTCCACCATCTATCAACTAACCGAGTAAAAGCATCATAAAAATAACCTTCTGGTCGAGTAGGATTCCCCAATAATAGCAGTGTTGCATTACCAGATAACGACCCACCTGCTGCAGAAAATATAGCATCATCAACAGAACTAGCCTCATCCACAATCAGTAATACTTTATCAGAGTGAATACCTTGAAGTGCCTCTGGAGTTTCTTTTCGTGCAGTTCTACATGATATAAAAGACCCAGATGGATCAGATTTCAATACAATTCTTTCAGAAAATATTTCAAATAATTTACTCAGAGCAGGAGGTAATCGTATCAGTTGGGACTTTAGCTCAGCAAACAGAGCATCAAATAGTTGGGAAGCAGTTGGAGCAGTACAAACTGTCTTTTGGGGATAAAAACATAACATGTGGTGCATCATTAACCAGGCTGCACAAGTAGATTTGCCAACCCCATGACCAGACTTTACTGCTAACAATCTGGATTTCAGGGACTGCTTCATCACCTTTTTTTGCCAGGAATCCGGTTCCTCCTCTAAAATGTCCCTAACGAACTGTACGGGATCGTTTTTGTACTTGGCAATAAATTCTGTGAATACGTTTGATTTATTTTCTGAATGTGACATAGATCCTCCGGTAATGAGTCAATATCGCTTAATTCTTCATCAGGAACCCAATAACTGGTAGATGTTCGTCCATCATTATTGTGGTACCACTCTTCATGATTGAAAACTTCAGGTGCAGATATCCAACCCTTCATTTCATAAATACCATATGAGCCAATAACTAAAACATAATACTTATCTTTTTTATCCCTTTTTTTCAAAAACAAATTATCAAGTGGATGTGGTCTGGTCCTCACTTCATAATGATCGCCAACGTCAGTCGAGTCATATCCTGAAATACCAGTTGGATAAACACCCAAATACTTTGCAAGTGCAAATTCACCAAGTGCACCCTCAATCGAATTGCCCCATAACCCTTTTGCACCAGGATTACCCCAGTATTTTTCATAATCCTTTAAACTTTTTCCACTTCTTGAATTTTGTAGGCATTTTAGCTGTCTTTGAAGGCCGACTGTGGATCCAATCGAAAGCTCTGCCGGTGTCAGAGTCACTATCGAGGACTTTGTACACGTTAATTTCATTTTCCCTCCCTGGTGCATCAATAATCCATACACCATAATTCTTAGGTAACCTATTTTCCAACCAATGAAACATTTTCTCTGCATGTTCCCTGGTATCACACTTAACTAATCCCGAACCTGTTTCCTTAATCTGCTTCCTAAGATCATCCAGTATCGATTTTGATAAATTCTTGATCATATGGAACTGTGTAAAAAATATTATCTTGATCTAAATCAATACAATCAAATGCTAAATACTCACAACACTTTCCTCTCTTTTTTGGGTATGCTCTCAATATCTTTGCATGCACCATCCTTACCTTATTCTCATGTAACTCGTCATTAACCTCAAAATGTACCTTATCCCCAATTTTAGGGACCCTTTGTGTATCCATATCCAAATTATTATTTCTTTCAGCTATAACGGGGCTCTGTACATTACCATAATTAGATTTTTTTTGTAAAATTTTTTAGAACTAAATTTTGGGTGTGTGTTACGTTAGGCATATGGCACCCCCTGGGTACAACGGGGCAGGGGGGCAAACAGCATAGATGTGGGTAGCACTAGGCCTAGCCCCGGCTCACTGGTATCCCCCCAATAGTGTTCAGTAATGATATAATTGAACACTTTATGCCTATATATTGATATTATTAACCTTTTTCCCAACAATTATCTGATTCCAGGGTCCCATGCCCATATGGGACTACCTCCTAAGGACCCTCTAACCTTGGTAATCCCTTTAATTATTATTACCATTATTTCCCTATATATTTCTCTTTATAAATATAAGTGCCTATAGTTTAGTATATATATATATATATAGTATAGTATATAAACAAAGAATATATAGTTAACACTCATCTGAATTTTGGGTCCGTCTATTTTCGGCCATCAAGTTCCTTTCCACATCCATTTTCTTATCTTGAACCACTTCCATTAGCATAATAATATGTTCTGTATTAATCCCTCGTAATTTGGCAGGAGGCAAGTCTTGGACAAGATCAAGAATATCATCCAAGCAATCAAGCATATTAAGGGTCATATGGAGACGTAACATTCCTCATTTACTGCTAATCTGTTTCTTTTTTGGTGTTATATCTTTTATGGTTTTCATTTGGTTACGAAGAGCATCAAGGTGAAGTTGTGTGGCATCGCTTATTTGCATATCAATTGTCTGCCGTTCACCGTATTGAATTGGGCTGTATTTACTAGCAACCCATTGTTTTGCACCAATGATAGTTTTGGCTGAAGCAGGATCAATATGCCCACGTTCCAATTTATCAGTGATATCTTGTATTTGACTGACTGTCATTTCAGCATATGCTTTTTTAGCCTCCATGTACCTAGCATTAAGGTCAGGATTAGTTGATATTTGGTAATAAAGTCGTTTGTATGGTATTTCAAGTTCTCTTGCCATTTTAGGTAAACTACCAAATTCTGCATATCCATCGAATATCTTTTCCCAAAACTCCTCGTCATCAAACATCCTATATTCTCTGGCTCTTCTTGCTCGTCTAATTGGTGTTCCTGCCATTTATCTCCTTATCGAATGGACATTCCATATATTCTGGAGTGCTACTTTGCATATAGCCCGAGTCTACCTCCTTGGAATGCCCATTTAATTTTATTGTCTTGAGTTTCAAACCATAATTATTAGTACCTCTTGGTACAATCAATCCAGGTTTCTTGATTAATTTATTACGTCTGAATCCTCTATAATTAACCACATGTTGCCATCTACCCCATCTCTGTTTAATCGTAGTAATATCAGGATGTTGATCTTTAAGGGACTGAGCCATCTGTAACCTACCATCATCCACATAGAGTTCATCTGTATTGCCGCCACCCATGGTCATGGTTGCTTGTTTTTCTTGAAGAAATGCATAAAATAATATAGTACACCATCCATCCTTCAATGCTCTGATAGATAAATCGGTATCCTCGTTGTAACGACCTCTCCAACGATATGGAATATCATTTTTAATGAGGATACATGAATATATCCTTGTATTGAACGCTACAGCTGGTCTAACTGATATATCTGGTATGAAAAAACGATATTGAAGCCCGGATAACGCAACATTTTCATATCTATCGGTAAAATCCTCTGCTATTTTAAGTATAGTACCAGAAGCCACATTAACTTTCAAATTATTATTCCGTCGGCAGAAGTTCCGTATATTGTCATCCATTATCCAGTGCCTCTCTGCACCAAGTGACAACGAATGTTCCCACACCCAGTTTCTTGCTGGTATTCCACCTTGCCCAAGATTACTGAATGGTAGCACATATATTTTATCATCATCAATATATTTTGCATAATCATCATATTCTTGGGGCTCTATCACAATATGATATGGAACTCTCATCCTGTCAAGGGCCTTGCTTGTTAACCTAGAATCAGCTCGACCTTTACTGATGATATATACCGGATATTTAGGATTCATGGTTCCTCACCAAATTCAGGATATTCTCTATCAAACTCATCTTCATCAACCCAGAGTTTATAGGATGCATGTCGCACTTCAGCTTCAGGATGCCAATATGATTTTCTCAATGGATGTATTTTCTGACCAATTTTACTTTCAAAATCCTTCACATCTTCTTCACATTTAAAAAACATATAAAGCATTCTATATGGTGCAAGATCCTGTTGTTTATATTCAGGCATATCTTGCCATTCAGATTCCCATGCTGTTTCCCAACCTTCTGAATCTTTAGTAAAATCCTCGAATGATGCTTGCTCAATTATCTGTTTTGGTTTCCCACTTCTGTATCCCATTTTGATATTCTATTATTATTTTATTACCAAGTTTACAATAACCCATTGCAATTAATATAATTAATGTAAATCCACAAATAACTCCAAATATATATATCATTAGAAAAAGTGTTATCATATTAATTTTATTCAGTATTTATCTCACTTATCATTTTCATTTCTTCATCAATTTCATATTCATGCCCAAACCCAATTTTAGCTTCTACTGTATGGCCATTCACCATATTTACACTTGGCACTTTTGCACGAGGTGAATCAGGAAACTTCAGGATAGTATTACCTTTTTTTAAGTAATCTAACACTGCATCTTTTGTAGTGTCTGATTCATTGAACTGTGCAGTTTTAACACGTTTACATCTTGTTTTAACATCCTTTGAAATATTTAATATTCGTTCTTCAAATGGCCTTGCAGGTTTGAAAGTTTTCATTTTAAGTATCCTGGCTTTTTGTTTTCTAGCTCCTTGTATTTTTGAACATTCCCTTGAGCATGCCGTAACATTTAACCTGATTGGAAAAAACATAATTTCACATACTGAACACTGTCGTTCCGGATATCTTTTTTTACGTAATTCATAAACTCTTTTTGCCCGATTTTTTTTATACTGTTGATAACATATATCCCCACAAAATTTCTTTTTATAACCAGTTAGTTTTTTACTGCATATTTTACATTTTAACATATTTAACATATTTACCCTATTTTGTTATCCCATGGAATATTTGTTTGATGAATATTTCTTACAATAAATGTATCATCATTAACTATTGTATTATTATTACATTTCTTTATTGCAATCCTAACATAGCCATCTTTATTAGAATTGTATTCTCTTGTTAATTGTATATGTCTGAATTGTTTATCATTTGGAAAGATTTGTGCAGTTTCCATTGCATCAATGAGTACCTTACAAAGATTATCTAAATCAACATCTGGTCCTCTTTTAACAGGATAAAAAACTGCAATTGAAAGTGCTAGATAATCATCCTCTTTAAAAGATTTGGCTCCTTTAGCTTTCTCATTCATCCAACAGAAAACTACATCAGAAATAAACACCCTAGCTTGTTTTGTTTTTATTAATCTTTTTCCAACTATCTGCCAATATCTATTAGCACTAATCGGAAATGGAAGTCTTAATTTCAGCACGAAATTCCTCTAATGATTGTTTTTCCTTGGCTGCCTTCTGTAATTTGCGTAAAATATTTTTCATATTATCTGGCATACCAACTTTTTTATTTTCTGGTTTTGGTAATAATCTACGTTGTTCTTCCATCATAGCTAATCGTTCCCAATCTTCACCTCTTTTTCTTTTTGGGTTATTAACTGTACCATCTCGTATATCTTTAACTGTTGGAAAAAACGAGTTAGAATTAATATGACTATTAAAAGCTTTTTCAATACTTTTAGCATTATAATCCGATAATTGTTCCATCCAAAAATTAATTTCTGATTTACCAAGCTTACCAAATTCACGAACATGAGCATGGTAATTCAACTCACATTTTTTTAAACTCACAAGAAGTTGTTTATATGCTTCTTTATTCATTAGTTTAAAGTTTTTTGATTATTCTCAATATTAAAAAACTCAATATCAAGTTCAGATAATTGATCTTTGGATTTGTATTTTGGGATAATACTCTGACTACGGTCAGGAACAAGATCGAACCTAATTCCAATCCACTGATTAAGCATACTCTGATTGATCACATGATAAATGTCCCGACCATCCATATATCTATTCCTAATTTCAGAAAGCATACGACTTACAGCGTTTAACGAGTTCCACGGTTTAAATCTACCATTACTTTCTGCTTCCTCTTGTTTATATGCAACCCATTCGGGCCATATTTCTAAAAACTCGGAATGTTTTTTTAACTCATCAGGAATTTCAATTTTTTCTAATATTTCTTCTGTTGATGGAGGATTAACTTTCATAGATGCCTATAGTTAAATATTTATAGTTATTATATAGTTTATAATATATAGTTAATATATATATTACTAACCCTTTACATTCAGTTCTGCTTTACGAGAATCTTTCAAGTCTCGAACTTGCTTGTTATTTCTTGATGTTTCAGGAAGATTTGCCCACCAATCTGCTAATTGTTCTATTGATTCAATTGATTTAATCTCAATTTTAGCTAATTGGTATGCAGTTTTGGTAGGAGGTGGTTTTCCCTCATAATCCGATTCCTTAGGTTCTTTATTTCGGTTCATACTACCTTCAGCATCATCATCTTCCTCTGGTCCTGCACTGAGACCAAACATAGCTTGCAATATTTGTCGTTTAGCATATGTCAGGGCACTCCCAACACCTTGTGGGGTTTGCTTATCAAGTATTAATTTATAATAACTCTGGATATAATGCCCAGATTTCCTATGTAATAATATTGTGATGAGTCCATCTCCTGTAGGAAATTGCATTACTCCAAGATCATAAACTTTACATGCTTTATCAATTCTATTAATAAGTGTATCCAACATTATATAATCGTTGCCAAAATGTGGGTTTTTGCCCTCTGCAACAACGTGGGATCCCAATTTTTTCTTTACATTAAACCAAGCTTCAAATAATTCCTTTGCTGGTCCAATTACTTGGAAATTCAGTGTCTCTTCCATATTACTCCTAATACCATTTAATGTTGAGTGTTTGGATACCATTATAGTATCCGGTTAATCGCTTTTTCCCATCAGGTGAAGCATTCTGATATTCCTTGAATCTATTGATATATTCCCGAGTGTCATCACGACCTTTCTCAAGAGACTCATCATCCAACCTATATGTTTGAACAAGGAATGGTCTGGTTTTTTCACAAACAACAAAAAGAAAATCAAATTTTCTTCCTGTAATGGCTTCTAGTCCATCTAAATACCAACTTGCCTGAATGTCATATCGGAATTTTTTAATGGAGTGGATAAAAGCAAATTTATTAGCAGATAACATAAATTTGAGGTCAATACATAAATCCCTATCCTCAAGAAGTTTATCTGCCCTGAAACATCCTTTTATATCTGGGATAGTTGGATGTTTAAAAAAACCACTAACCTCATTTTCTCCCAAGTTTTTTAGGAATAAATCACTAATGATTTCATTATCATGTATTTGGTCACGCCATTTAACCATCTGAGTAAACTCATCTTGAGATAATAAAACTTTATTTTCCTGATGTGCTTGCTCTTGGGCTAATAGTTTTTGCTCCTTACCAATTTTAGTACGAGCATCAACTTTTGGCATAACTAAATATCGGTCATTAAATTTATCAAATTCTAATAATAGTGTATGACCACCACTTCCTAACCTTAAACCATCTGTTGACTCCTGTTCAAACCTTGTCTCCCAATGAGACATTGATTGCCCAAATAATTTTACTTCAGAAGAATGGATAAAGTCTGGTTCATTTATATAATCTTCAAAAGGCATATCATTAATAAGATTACCTAGTAGATGCCGAGTATAAATAGTACCTTTAAGATTATTTTGTTTTGTATGTCCCATATTCTCTCCTTGAAAACCCACTCCAGTTTCCCAGAGTGGGTTAATTTTAAAAAGGATAGTCCTCTTTGGATTTATCCTGTTGTTCTTCAGTACACATTGCAATCCTCCAGCACTGTAATGAAACGACATATCCACTGCCATTGTCATTTTCCCACTTCCGACCTTTCAAATTAATATCGCAAGTGACATTATCACCTACGTTGTATTGATCTAATAAGTCAGTTTTTTGATTAATGAACTCGAGCTTTAATAGCTCTGGCCATTGGGGATTGGGGGCATGCTCCAGAATAAATTCACGCTTTTTGAATTTTTCTGTATATTCATGTGTGTCGAAGATCTCCTCAATTACACCGGAGACCTGAATTGAATCACTCATATTTACTCCTACCATCAATGGTTGTAGGACATCCATGTCCAATAGAGACCAACTTTCCAAGTTGGCTATTACGAATATACCTCAGGATTGAGGCTATCCATAATTTCTTGATCAACAACTCCAATTAACCTATCGGCAGTTGACTTGATACGATCATGCAATTGATCATTCAAGATTTGACTTACTGTTGAAGCACTAGTTCCGGAAGCAGTGGCAACCATATTAATAGTGATACCTCTTTTCCGTAATTTGCTTTTAATTGAATCACTCATTTTGTTCCTCCTTTTTTATGTGTTTGATTAATTATATACTCCTTTTTTCAGAAAATATATAAAAATATTAATTTTTTTTTAAAAAAAGTGAAAAAAGATTGTTAATAAAATCAATAATTTAATCATAATAATGCATTTATTTTAAAAAAAGTGAAAATAATTGTTTACAAAAGTTTATTTTTATGGTAAAATGAAATCAAAAACTTTAAATCTTTACCAGTCGGGCCCACAGGGGGTCCAAAACAGGGACTCATAGGGAGTCCAATTTAATAACCCAATCGGAGAGGTTAATATGAGTGCATACATAAATACAATCTGGTGTAAATGTGATCATCTCGATAAAGATGGATACAAAACCTGTGATAAACAGGATATTGAAATTTCTGTTGAGGTTGGTAACAGTTGGCTTTTTGAAGAAGGAACTGGTGTCAACGAAAAACAAATGGCAGATACACTAAATACTCATTTTGAAGATATGAGCTTCCATTATGATGGATTTGATTATCCTTATGGATGGACGGCTTTTGCAAAGCGAGGCAGGTTAAATATTTATTGCCCAATGCACGCATCTATCAGAATCCTTGAAAAGAACAGTATTACTCTGGTGTCAGCAAAGCATGAGTTATACAAGACTTACCGAGTTGAGGATTTTGACTATACTTATTGTTCTGCTTCAGGTGGTTATTGGTATGGCTATGAAGTCAGTAGGGTTGATAATCAAGTTCTTGTTATGGAAGAATCATTTACAGCCTACAATAAGGAAGGAATCCTCTGGGAGATTGCAACTAAACAAGCTCGGTTAAATGATTTAAGATTTCGGGCCGGACTTAAGAATGGCAGTACTGCTCAATGTGAAGATTTTATCAATCTTCCAGATGATCCTTGGAGTGGCACCAGAGTGTTTGGGTTGAAGAATGGCACAACCATTATAGATGCCATTGAAAAAGTTAATCGTGAATTGGGAGAAGGTGAAGTAGTGAGGAGCAATAATCCTACTATGGGTAATTCCAAGCTCACAATAGAAACCATCCACGGCAACTTTGAAATGGTTCAAGTCGATAACGATGGTGTAGTAAGTACAGTTACGGATACTTATTTCGTAACTGAATCAAATCCGCTTGATGCAGTATTTCATCAAATCAGATGTGGTAACTAAATTAATCCCAGGTGGCTCCGGAGGGAGTCACCGAGGATGCATTTAGCATCACCCTCGAAAGAGGAACTTTAAAATCAACCGGAGAGAGGTAAATATGGGAACAAAATATTTTACAACATTATTAACAGTTTCTGAGATATGGGATGGTAATGCTGAAAGATTTAAAGATGCTCAGACAAAATCTAAACATATTAAAAACCTTGTTAATTATGCTTACGAAAGATTTACAGATAATAAAAAACATTTGGACCGAATAAGAGATGAATGTTCATTTGAATTTTTACAGGATGTTATTTTAGCTACAAGGAAAGATCTGACTTCTGATTATAAAAAACCTGGATATGATATTTGGTTTTATGAAGAAGCACATACAGCAAGAGATTTTGATTTGTGTAGAAAATTAACTTTTGTAATAAATACCTGTGAATATTTCTTACAGAGAAAAATTGAAATTATGCAAGGGTTTGCATTCGAACATATTTTTCATTGTGGTAAAGGTAATCCAACATTAAAACCTAATAAAGAAATTGAAAAATTATGGTTAGAGGTTAGACCAGTTATCCAATCGATGACTGAAAAAAGGATATCTTACCCTGGTTTACATTTAAATAGTTTCTAATCAAGCCCCAACTTCAAGCCCTCTTGCTGAGAGGGTTTGGGGATAAGGGAATGGTTCTCTTATCATTTATAGTTAACCGATGTTCAAAAGGAGATATTATGGGAACATTAATTGTTGAAAAGAAAGTGACAATGTCACAGTTGAGTAAGATGCCTAAGCCAATCTCGGCGACTAAGTGGCATAAGCCAATACCTCACTTCACTGCAATCACAGCAGTACTTGATGAACTTAAATCAAGGAAGCTTACAGTCAGTGAACTCGAGGTGGGAACATCACATAATGATTTGAGATGTTTCTGGTTAGCAAAACTAGCAAGTGAAGGTGACCTTGCTCATTTTATAGGGGGCAGAAATGCTCACGATAGGTCAGTATCATATGCACTGTTTGGTGGTGCCGATATATTCATTTGTAGTAATATGATGGTATCTGCTAAATTTAGGGATGCTAGAAAACATACAAATGGTATCTCAGAGGACCTAGCCGAACTGGTCAATAAATCTCTTGATAGAGTTTTAAGAGAAAATGTAGTTAATCGGAAACGAATTAATTATTACAAAAAACAACCACTGGGTAACAAGGATGCTTATTTCTTCATGGTGGATGCTATGAAGAGAGATATCCTGGGGCCATCCAAAATTAAGTATTTGGTAGAACAATGGGAGAAACCACTTCATGAGGAATTTGCTCCAAAGAATGCTTGGAGTCTCCACAATTGTTTCACTGAGATATTTAAGGACTTGCACTCAGCTGATTTGGTTTATCACCGGAATACAGTCCTCAATGAAATGATGGATGATTTCACTGGGTTCGATAAGCCAATCATTGACATCACTCCCCCAAAAAAGGAAAAGAAAGTTGTTGAGGTTAAACCAGCCAAAGCAAAACCTTCACCTAAACCTAAAGCTAAGTTTAAAGCTATTAAGAAAAAAGCAAAGGTGGTTGTTAAAAAGGCTACAGTAACAGTAACCCAATCTGAAGAAGATAGTATTAGATCTGAAAGGGTTGGGAATTTATTAAAATCATTGCCCAAAACTAAGTAACAATCAATCAAGGGCATCATGAAAAGTGGTGCCTTTGGAGATGTTTACATAGTGTAGCATCCTTACTTCGGTAAGTAATTAAACCTAAATAAAAGGGTCGTATGGCAACAACATACAAAAGGAAAACTAATAACCCTAAACTGGCTTGGTCTCCAGAACGTAAGGCTGCTTGGAGTGCACATATTCGTGAACAACAAGCAAAAGGAACCTGGAATAAAAAATCCAAAAGGAAAGTAGGGTTAGCAATTTCCAAAGGCAAGAAAGCTGCCAATAAAAAAAAGAAGCTTTCAATAGCTCGGAAAAATGGTTGGGAAACTAGACGAGCAAATGGGTGGGGAGTATTATGTAATACTCCCCCAAAAGTAAATCCAATAGAAAAAGATCTTACAAGAATGTTGGATTTATTATCGGCAATTGGGTTTAAATTAACTGTTGAGGAATTTACTGAGCAAGCTATCAAAGAGAAAATGGATAGAATTGCTATGGTATTTAACAATGGTATTTAACACAATTTATTAACAACCAAGGCCCTCTTCGGGGGGCCTAAAATTATGACAAAAAAAATAACGTTTTCAGAATATATAATGAGCTGTCTCGAACCAGAGGCATGTATCAAAATCTACAGGGAGAGAAAATATGGGAAAGAAACCACTAACAAGAAAACAGGTTCAGAAAATAAGGGAGCTAGTAAAAAACAAACCACTCCAGGAACTACTACTAAACCTGTCAGTTGATTTGATGTTACGATCATCAGACCTTCTGGCTTTACGAGTATCAGATGTTATCAATAAGAATGGTTCTATTAAATCAGAAGTTAAGGTAAGGCAGAAAAAAACTGGAAGATCAACCTTACCCATACCCTTGGGTAAAACTTCACTTAGAGCGATAACTAAGCATCTTTCTGGGAAACCACTGGATGACTATATTTTCAAGGGTCAAATGTATTATTGTACTAAAAAACCCATAACAAGTCAACAGTATGCTAGAATTGTCAAGGGTTGGGTTGAAAATATTGGGATTGATGATATATCTCAGTATTCGACCCACAGTATGCGAAAAACAAAGGCCTCTGTTATATATATGGAGACCAAAGATGTTGAAGCATGCAGACGTTTACTTGGTCAGTCAAGCGTAATAGCCACTAGTGCGTATTTGGGAGTTACTGACAACTCTGCACTAAAATTAGCTAAATCAACTATGGTGTAAATATGAGAAAAATCTGGTTAACCGAAGAAGATTATAGGGTCTTGAAAGGATTTATTTCTATTAGTATAACAAATTATGGTAAAGCTTTCACCGATGGAAGAATTTCAAGGGAAGATTATCAGAATATGGATAAAGTTCTTGATAGATTCTATGCACTTAAAAAACTTAGATCACGATACGATATGACTAAAACAGAAAGATATAAGGAGATACATGGTAGTTAAAAGAAAAATGATTCCTAGTACTTCTGAAACTCATGCTATGGTACTAGAATATCTTAAAACAATTCGTCAATCAACAGGTGCTAAAATAACTATTAGTTCATTCTATGAAAGCGCAGTGATTGAGAAACTTCAACGAGAAAAACACAAGAGGATATTATCATGAAAAAACTAATATTAATTATAGCTCTATCCATGGGTATTACTATCGCACATGGTCAGGAGTATAAAATAATCTGTAAAAGAATTTCAGGCTGTCCTGTGATAAATGGGACTTGTCCAACCTGTGAAATTATTGGTACTAATAAACGACAAAAGGAATACGATGAAGAACTTGATAGGATGCTAGAGGAATATAATACTAATCTTAGAAAGGAATATCCGAAGGATTTTTTTAAGGTAAAAAGAAGTAATAGAAAACCATCTGGATGGGAAACTTATGTATATCCAACCTGGAAAGGACTCAGAGTATTATATTAAGGTCCTAAAAGTCCAAAAGGATTTTTATTTCTAATATCTTCTTGAGGAGCTAGAATGGAAGGAAACATTCCAGGGTACAAATGCCTTGCTTGTTGTTCATTTGCGGATCTAATACTTTCAGCTTCCATTCTATTAATTGCTTCATTAAGTTGATCAGGACCTTGTGCATTCATATATGGGCCCATTCCTGAAACCCTTTCTTGAACTCTTTTATCATCAAGAGCATCCAGTGACATACCACCTGGGCCACCTCTCATTCTGTTGTATGTATTAAGAGCTGAGGCGGCTATTCCTGGCTCACCTTTTAAGCGTTCTCCCATTTCTCTCATTGCATCAGTTTTACTACCAGACATTGCCAACTTAGCTTGATAATCCATATCACTAATTACTTTCATTTTTTCCAAAAATTCTTTAACCAATCCTGGTGATTTATATAGTGCTCTAAGTTTATCTTTTTCCTCTGTTTCAAATAACTTTAATATTTTTTCTTCATTAGGTGAAGGAACATTGCTTCCTCTTACTCTCTGATACATTTTGGATGCATATCCTAATCTGTAAGCATTACGGCTAGGTTGTGACATTTCTGATAATTCCCTTCGTACCATATCTCCAGTATGTTTACTACCTTTTTCAGAAGCCTTAACTCCTAATTCAAATGCTTCAGTAAATTCTGATCGACTTCTCCAAATCTTGGAAGCCTCTTTATAATCTGGTGATGCATCTTTTAGAAAGTTAGTTATTTTACCCATTATATTTTTTAATTTACCAGCGTCAAGTTCTGCAAAAGGTACTGCTCCTTTCCTGTCTGGTTTAGGCATTTTATCTAACTGTTGCCTCACAAATAACTTTAAAGCATGAAGATGGTTAATTGGAGCTTCCCCATTTAATCCTTTTGATGGCAAGTTACCTTTTATACCAGTAATTTCATTTAAGGTTGGGATTTCCATTCTTGTATCACCATAAGCTTCTCGCATCATTCTACCAACATCATCCTTACGTTTCATCAGAGTATTAATTTCATTCCATAAATCAGATGAATGTACCATAATTGGATCTGATCTCTTATAAAATTGATCTGCAAGTTTCCGTGTTTTTTTAGTAAATATTTTTAACCAATTTGGAGCATCCCCAATTCTCTTACCAAGGAATTTTTTAATTGATTTTTCTGCTATTGGTTTAAAGGAGGCAATTTTATTCTCTAATGCTTCAAGAGCAGATACCCTTCCCGTGGGAGAGGTGGCACCAATCTTTTGTTGCAGGGTTCTAATGTTTGAACCTGGTCTAGTTAAATTGGAAAGGGTTTGTACATCAGCAATATCTGGATCAAGCTCAATTATTTTATTTAGTTGTTGTCTCAGATCATCAAAACCTTCAAACCCTCTTGCCAGTTCATCATTCATAAATTGTAATGAATCCCTATCAGTTTTGGCAGGATATCCCTCATGTAATACATTCCCATCTACATCAACTGCAGACATTCCTTTTTTAGCCATCTTATTAGAAATAGCTTTAACACCACTATCAATAACACCTGTTACTGGACCTGCAATCATACCAGTTCCAAAACCCATCACAGCACCTTTTTTAGCACTATGGATTCTCTCAGGTGAATCCCAATCCCCTGTCCCAGTTCCATATCCATATAGGCCCATGTCAATAGTTCCAGCAGTACCACCAAGTGTAGCTCTTTTTACAATATTTTGGAG
>VTLG01011191.1_pt1 | contig 32360 bp, 47 predicted proteins | sample 4694571 | NCBI WGS metagenome assembly VTLG01 (sample SAMN12604809, study PRJNA352737) | marine metagenome | biome: ENVO:00000447; feature: ENVO:00000209|ENVO:00000569|ENVO:01000036; material: ENVO:00002151; isolation source: viral sequences binned using virsorter ...
GCTTAATGCTGTTCCTGCTCTTGTATCCAGTGAATTTTGAAGTGCTGAAAGAAGATCTTTAAACCCTAAAGAAAACAATCCTCTTTGACCTGATAATGTACTCAATGATCCAATAGCTAACATTTGGAATGCTGAATTGTTTACACTGCATGATAATGTTGCAATCTGCCCTCTTCGCATTTTAGGAAGTATTGATCGAATATCGCCTGCAAGCTGTAATGAAAAACCACCGAATGAAACACTCCATCTTTGAGGGATGATCCTAGTTCCCACAATACGAACTGATCCTCTTGCTATTTGCATATCTCCACTATCATCATAAATATCAAACGGTTTACCAAGAGAATTATATACACCTATAAATGATAATTTATATCTAACTGATAAAGATGAGCTATTTAAAGCTCCAACAAATTGTAACGACCAACCCATATTATCCTACATCATTATATTTCTTGATTCTTTCTCGTTGCATGTATTCAGGAGCAAATTCTACAGGACTACCAATTGATGAAAATGGATTTTCTCCACCTGAAGCACTCGGCACATCTTCACTTTTAAAATTAGCCGATTTATTTATACCATCAAATCCACTATGGAAATTGAATAAAGTGAATGTATCTAAATATAATCTAACATTTAATGAAAATAATCGACCTCCTTCATTTGTAATTATATTTTGACCGATGTCTCTTGCATCTCTTCTTAATGTTGGCCAAAACCTATAATAACGCAAAAATGCTCTTGCAGGATATGTATATAATAAGTTTGGACTAACAACAATTGATCCTCCTGTTGTAGATGAAAATGCACCATCAATTACTTTCATACTGGTATGCTCAATTATTGATCTAGGTGAATCTGTTTGTATTGTAACAAAATCATTAACTGATGGAAGATTTGCACCTGTAACATCTTTAAAAGGATTTTCTCCCAGCAATAAACTATTGAAACCTTGTTCTGCCGTGTTTAAAACTGGATGTATATATGCTTTGTCACTATCTGCACAAAAAGATACATATCCACCTCTATCAAGATGATTTTGCATACCACGCAAACGCAACGCAAGCTTTTCAGGCGTATGTGCCCCTCCGAGCATTCTATCTCTTTGTATTGTTACAAATTCACGCTGTAGACCATGCGACAAATATCTTCTTCCACCTCTTGAAATCGATTGTGCAACATCATATTCATATTCACTAAATAATTCACCTAGACCTTCACCCAAATCAATAGTAACTAATTTTCTTGCATCAGGAATCGGAAAATAAAAAAAGATTGCATTACCCATTATGTGCCTCCAAATAGAGGGGATGTTGAAGATCCGAATGTTTGAAACCTTCTTTCTATTTGTCTAACTAATTCATCAACTGCATTACTTTCAACAACTGAAGCATTTATATTTATAGTGATTCCACCATTACCCATGCCCATGGTTCTCTGTACTGCTTGAGGCATTTGCCCTGTCTCTGGCACGACGAACTCACCACGATGTAACATCGCAAGCCCTTCTTCTGCTCCAGTAAACTTGATTCCTCCTCTAGCTGATGGTATATATTTACCTCCTGATCTGAAAGTTGGATATCTACTTAGAAATTCTTTAATACTTGCACCAACTCCCTGTTCAACTAATTGCCTATTGTTTTCTCTAAATTTATCACCTATTTTTTCCAATGGGCTTTTTAAAAATTCACCTAATCTATCAATCAAGTTTTGTAAAAGATTCCCTATTGCTTTGCCTATACTATCAGATAATTCACGAAATAATTTAGGGAAAACATCAAATAAAATACTCGGTAAAACTTGCAACCCTAAAGAAATTGCTTTTGCTCGTGCTCGTATATCTTCTTCGATATTTTTCTTAATTTCTTTTTGAGTTCCACCTTTTGATCCTATTCTTTCAGCTAATGAAAAAACAGCAGTTAGAATTGTAACCGTTGTGGATATACCTTTTGCTAAACCACTAATAAAATTTGCACTAATATTTGAAAAAACTTTGTCTAATTGTATACCTAATTCACCAACTCCTATTTTGACTCTTCTTAAAAATTGTTTAAATCTACTTTCATCAGTTACAAGCATTTGTGCATTCGCACCTTCCTTTATGCTTATTTCATCTAGATCCATGATGGTAGTGCCTAATTCATTTTTTAATTTATCTATCCAATTTGTTATTTTTTTATCATCTAATAAATTTGCTAATTGATTATTTAAAGCATTAAATACAATATTTAAGTCTCTTTCAATCGCTTTGCTATCAATTATTTTAATTCCTAATTTAGTAGTTATATCATTTAATACATCATTTAGAGTTCTGATTGCTTCAGTTTTTTCCTTAATTGCTTTTATTTCTTTTGTTATTTCTTTAACTTCTTTTGGTATTTGCTTTTGATTTGCTTTGCTTGTTGCTATTGTTGTTAGACCTAGTTCTTGTAAACTTTTTTCAAACTCTAGTGCTTCATTTTTAGCTTTTAATAATCCTGCTGATAATGCATTATTTTCAACAGCATAATCGATTGTCTTATCAGTTAATTCATCTATTGCATTTGCTAATATAGGAATTCTTTTAGTTAAATCATCTATGATACCACTTACAAAAGTAATACTTGAAGCAAAAGGAATTACACCCTTGACCAAAACCAATATAAACTTTTTTGCTAAAAATATTAACCCGTTTGTCAAAGCCACTAATTTTTCTTCAAAAGTTTCTAAAAGTGATGATATATATACAAGCGTTGAAGCTGTTTTTATCATTCCATTTATAAATTTATTTTGTGCATCTGTTGCATTAACTAATTTTTGAAGTGTTGCATTTAAAACCAAATTAAGAGCTGATAATGTTTTTTGAAATTCTGCGGCGGCTAACGATGCACGGGGGCCTGTGCTTATTCCAAATCTTTCAGTAAATTCAATAAACTTTTCAAAATTTCCTGCGGCTAGTGCTTGATTTAATTTTGCACCTGCTTCACCAAATAGCAAAACCGCTGTTCTTGATTTTTCTGAAGAATCGCCAATAGACTGTATCTTTTTTATACCATCTAGCAAAATATCATTATTAGTTCTTAAATTACCATTTGCATCTTTTACAGCTATTCCAAAACTGTTGAATTTCTTTTCAACTGCTGATCCTTCATTTGCTAGTTGTGCAAATTGGTTAGACATTGCACCAAGTATTTCATTTAATCCCTCTGCATTTTGTCCCGATGCAGTTAGTGATTGCCTTAATGCTTGTATAGTTTTTGCAGATAAACCACTTCTAACAGATAAATCATTTAATTCATTTGTTAAATCAGTAACTTTTTGAGCCGCTTTAAAACTAACAGTTGCTACTCCTGCTATAGCAATCGCAACAGCAGTAACAGCCATGCCAACTTTACTTAATACAGCACCTGCTTTTTTCATACGTTCAAGTGAATTTTGTGCGTCTTTTGCTTCTTTTTCTGTTTTTTCAAGGTCTTTGTTAAGTGCTTCAACACGATCTTCCAAACCATCTACATTTTTTTTTGCAGTGCCTGTAACTATATCAATAACATATTGTACTAAATTTGTAGCCATAACAATCCTATTATATCATATCGGCGAGATCTGAGAGATTTATAATTGGGAAAAGCATACCATTTTTGCCACGGCTTTGCTTTTTTAAAATCTTACTAAACCGTTTCGACCTTTGTATAATACAATGTATGCATATATACAAATCATCAAAGTCCAACTTAATAACCTCACTAGGAAGTTTTGAATAGCTACGTGCAACCAAATCAATAATAAAAACATAATTAGGATCATCCCTGAAATCGTTTAAGCCGTTCAACTGCCTCCTGTTGTCCTTGCATAGCTTTATTGATTATCGTGTTTCTATCATCAGATGTAAATACACCAACCCATAAGACCTTTTGATCAGGATTCATTTGTTCCATAGCTGTACATAAAGTAATATTCTCCCACGTCAATCCATTATCCTGTGAAGCTCTTTTTATAACCTTCATCAATATCTTGTCTTGATCTTCTGATATTCTCGCCATGGTTTCAGGTCTGATCGATTTTGCAAAGTCTAACAATCGCATAACTTCAGTTTCATCTAATCCTTCCATGCCTTCAGTTTCTGCTTTTTCTCTAATTCGATCTATAGATGATAATCCTTGTTCCTTATTATTCATTAATACTTCAGAAGCAAGAAGTGAAGAACCGAGTCCGATTTGCTCTATTTCAGGAGCTGTTAATATTCTACCTTCAATTAACAATTTTCCATCAAAGCATGATACTTGAAAAGTACTAGCTTGAGCAATTTCTTTTAATATTTCCATGTCACCTGCCTATAACATTTCATAACATTCTATCAATAATTCTTTATAATCTAGCTTTTTGTGATCTGCAAGAGCAATCAAAAAATACTTTAAAATATCCGCACGGGGATTCCTTCCATAAGCCATCCAATTTTGAACTGTATTATGTGAAACTCCTGCTTTAATACAAATAATTTTAGCATCTCCTTTTTCAAGATATTTATTTAAAAATCGTTTAATTTGCTACTCCTGAAGCCTGCTGATTTGTTATTTTAATTTGTATAGCTTCATCAACTGCGTCAGACTCACCGATGAATGTCATAGATCTTTCAATAGGACCAAAAGTATTTATATCGTCACTGTAATCTACTATATATGCATTGCGTATTGTTATTTCACATTTATCACCGTCAGAATTAATTAATTCAAAAACTACATCGCTTTGGGTGCTGTTTATATAAGCCGTGAAAAGAAATTCATCTTCCATTTCAAGAGTAACATTTAAAGTAACATCTTTAACATCTGATACTACTGGCTCAAGCGTTTTTTTGTCGCCCAATACATTTCTTCGCTCTAATTTATTATCTAGTGTAAATTCAAAAGACTTCATAGCATAGTTATTTCCATCATATGTTAAATTTCCACATTCATAATGAAACATTTGTTTTCCACTACCAAAAGAAGATGTATAAGCAACTGCTCTTGGGTTCGAATCTTGAGCTATAATGTCAAAGCTTGCTGTTATTTCTTCACCTGCTGAACCTGATATAGTCATACTTGATACTTTACAACCTAGGAATATCTCTTTTTTTCCAGTACCACGTTGAAGACCTATAGTTAAAGAAGATATCGACCCATCAGCTGAAGGGGCATAAGTATGTACATATGGAGCAGGACCTGCTGATGAAGATACTGACCCGACAGCGTTTTTGATTAACATACCACTGCCTTCATATAATAATGGAAGTTCTATTGTTCCACCAACATTTAAAAATGCTTGAAAATGACCGTTTTGAAAACCACCTGAACCACTTTGTGATAAATGAGTTTTTCTTTCTTTTTCTTGTGTTTTTTGGAAAGAAGCAGATATGATTCTATTGTCAACAGGCATAGAGGCCGCAATAGTTCCATATGCACCTTCTTCACCTATTTTGATAAAGGCTCCTCGTCCGAATTCTAGTGGCATGATAATCTCCTAAGTTGGTAGTAATTTTCTAACCTGCAATAAGCAAGTCAATATATAAAGTTCTAGATCGCTAGTGTGTATTTTAGCACGGATTACATAATCATTGTTATCAACACCTTGTTGTATTCTTAATTTAATCCATCCTGCTATTATTCTGGTTTCTGATAATGCATACATGCCTGCCTGATTGACACCTGAATTATTTATAACTTCAGCATCTAAATATTCAATAGATTTAAAATCTAATCTTTCATTATATGGTGTTGTCCTTGGTGCTAGTAATTGCGAAACAGGAAACCACACATCTATTTTTTCATCAGGATCTTTTTGTATAATTGTTGTTGGCGTTGTTGATAAACCTTGATTTGATCCTAGATTAACAATGTTTTTATATGGTGCACCTAAATAACCAAAGGCAGGCACAGCAGTTCCAATCGCTCCAACAACCGAAGAAAGATCAACAGATTGATCAGGATTGTTCCAATATACAAACAAAAAATGTATAACATTTGAAGCTTTTGCCGTACTATGATTTGCACGGAAAACTCCTGTTCTTGTTGCAGGTGTCCATGTTACTCTTTGAAAAGGTAATTGTAATCCTTTTTCATCTGTTATAACAACATCATAACCACTGGTTCCACCTGTATCAATAACATTATTCCAAAAGTCATCCCATTCAGCAGGGATAGTAATATTTGCTTGTATACTTGCACCTCCTGCCAAAAGTGATGTATTGATCATCAAAGGCATTCTTCTTTTAAAGTCTTTATTATACCAAGTCATTTATACACCGAATTTTGATTGATGAGTTACTTTTATCTCTATTAAAGATACACCACATTGATTTATACCATATTCCTCTCCATCAAGAGAGGTAAAATTAACAATTACATCTTCAGTTTGACCTGCTAAATTAAGAGTCCGATCTGAAGTTATAGCCTTTTGTATATCTCCTGCAAGATTCATGGCGTTTTGTATTCTTGTTTCAACACTTGTGCCACCTGCATAACATACAATTTGATATACAGACTCCCCTAAATATCTTCCCATGGTTCTACCTTGTTGTTCAACAGTATCAACAAACAATAATGTAGCTGATGGAACTTGTGAAGCACCAATAGAAGAACCCACTATAACTTTGTTAGTTAAATCAAGACCTGAAAATCCTCCTGCAAAGTTTGCACCTGCTAGAACTTTCAATCTATTTAATATTGTTACTTGTACGGTATTACTCATTAATCAACTCCCAAACTATTCCCAAGCAAATCAGATAAACGATCAGGAAGCCGTTTGAGTTCTTTGTCAAAAGACCGACCAAGATAACGGCGAGGAGCAATGCGACTAGTGCCATGTTCAACAAATCTTGCATAATTAACTTCAGATCCACCAACTCTACCACCTGCCATAAGAAATACTCTAGATTCGCCCATTTTCATAGTTGTAAATCCATTAATAGACGAACGCAACCTTCCAGTTCTTACTCTTGGATACGTTGTTGCATTTATTTTTGCATCCCTTTCCATTTGCAAAGAACTTTTTACAAGAATTCTTTTCAACTCTTTCATAAGTGTAGAATCTAGATTTTGGAAAGATATTACAAATTCTTCAAAAGATTGTCGAGACATTTCTATATCCTCTGAGAATTTCTTTCACTTCTATCGGCATTGTCCTAGGTGATAATGAAACAGTGCTATTTCTTTGTGTTATTGACTGGTTTCCTTGGCTGTTTTTTGCACGTTGTAAATGACTACAATAGACACAAATTGCATGAACAAGATCATGTGGTGGGTTGCTAGTACTAAAACCAAATGAGCCAACAATTTTATTTGCACGATAACCAACATCAAAAGTATCAGTAGAATTGTCGTTTAAAATAACTCTTCCATTTTGCTTGTCTGTAGTTGTTTTAGCAAGATCTATAGCTGTGCTTGCTCCATATTCTCTATCAACATCTGAATGTATAGAAGTTAAAGCAATAACTGGCTTAATTGGTAATTGTAAAACATAAGAAAAAGAAAACATTGGACGATCTGCATATATGGTATATGTAGACTGATCCAATGTGTAACTTGTGTTTCCGTCTGCTAGAGGAAAACCCAAATATCTAGCAATAAAACTTTCGACTCTAGATATTAAAGAGGTAAGATCAGCATCAACTGTTGACCCTTGTATCTCAGGAAGATACTCTTTCAAAGTTGAAGCTGATACTATACTCATTCATTAAAATCCTTAGATGTCTCTAGCTGGTACACACTTCAAAAAGAATGCAATATCAGTAGCACTAGCCAAAGAACCAGTGAAATCTAACTTTAATTGTATTGCTTGATCTTTCTCGTATCGAGTAGAAACACCATTTTGAAGAACCATAGGAATAGGAGCATTTTCACCGAATCCTAGAGCCTGTGAATCAGCAATAAACAACTTTGTGGCATCGTCATCGGCATACACTTCACATGATACCTTTGGAGAAGCACCTGAAGCAACAGCAACTGAACATATAATATGAGCAGATTCAATACGACAATCAACTGGAGCAGGAACTGCAACAGTGACGTCAGTAGATTGAACATTACCCAATTTGTAAGATAATATAAACATTTTAAATCTCCTTAATTAGATAGGTAAGTCATAACCATATACAACGTTTTTAACAGATGAAGCGTCAGGACTATCCATTACTGCTCGCATTGTTGAAACAAGCTGTATTGCACCTGAAGCAATATCTTTATCACTTTCAATAGTTATTTGTCGTCGTACATATTGTGACCAAGAATCAGGGTTAAACATAACGAAACCAGTTCTATAATCAGCAGGAGAAGTTACACCATCAAATAAACCACTTCCATTCATGTCAGCAGAAATAAAACGACTCATAACAATTGGAATGCCTGCTAATGACGCAAGTTGACCAGTTAGCACAGTTGCTTGTGGACCAAATTTTTCCAATGTTACTACTTCACCAAGCTCTAAGAAATTAGCAATTAAACATTCAGGAGATACTACGCAAACTTTATTGCCTACAGCCAATTCACCCATTTGTGAAACAGCACTCATGAAACCTGCGAATGTTAATGGAGAACCACTATAGTCAACGAAGCTTGATTTATCTTTAGCCGCGGCTCTCATTCCTAAGAACAATCGACGATGATCAGAAGAACCACCGAGACCAGTAGCACCCCAACGCTCACGTATATTCCAAGAACTAATTGCATCTTGATGTGTTCCAGCAGTATCGCCATTGATCATACAATCTTCAAAAGCATCTTCAAGATCTTGTGCGATTTGTTTTGACAATGCAGGAATAATAGCAAAAGCACTATCTTCACCGGCCGCGTCGTCAATATTCATTAAAGTAGCCAATCCTTTTACTCGAATTGTTTTTTGATCTGTTTCGATTGTGCTAGATTGATATTTTGCAAGATCATCCGTAGCAACACCTTTGATGTATGGTCTACCACCTCTTGAAAGTTTTGGAATTAAAAGAGTTTCTCGTTCCATTTGCACACTTGGCAATAATGCACGAAGCCCTCTTGGAATTTCAAAAGTAGAATACAACTCAGTTTTAAATTCATCAGGTATCCATTCCGAACCTGTGCCTGCACTATCAGCAAAGATTTTATTTATAGCACCTTTCATAAAGCTAGGAGCCTTTTGAAGATGTGAATATAATTTCATATCTGCTTTTGGTGTGTATGGGTCTTTCATCATCATTCTAGCTAAAGAACGATCTTGATTCATTTTTACTAAATCACAATGCCATTGATTTGCATAAACATCTGTATCCAATAAACCTTTTTGTTGAATGTTTACTCGACCTTGACCTTCGATATTCTTAGATACTGTTTGAGTATTCCACTGAACTGATCCATCTTCATTTTGGAACTGCTTTAATGCAAAATCATTTTCATGTATTTCAGGTGTGTATGTTTTTGCTTGACCTTCAGCTAGTAATTTTTGTGCTTTCTTAAGATCTTTGACTTGATCTTCGAAATTACGCAAACGGTCATCAGTGTTTTTTTGGTGAGAGACAATGCCCGAAATTAAGCGTTTTGCCTCATCTATTTTATTGTTGTCCATAGTTGTATTCTCCATCTATGAGTTGAGTATATAGGCGAATGCCTCGGTTAATGTATCCATATAATTCTTTTCTTCATCTTCGTCTTTCTTCTTTTCTTCTTTTTCTTCATCTTCTTTTTCTTCCATATCTTCAGTAGATTCTTCTGATATGTTTTTCTCTTCATCTTCTTCGTTGTATTCTAATTCTTCAATTTCTTCTTCCACTTCTTCCACTTCTTCGGTTGGTTCTGCCTTTGCAAATTCTACAATATATCGATCACCCTCATCGGTAACAGATAAAATATGCTTAAATTGTGTTTGGAATTCATCTTTTATAATAGATCGTATTTCTTCAACCATATTTTGCTTCATATCATAAAAACGTTGTTCAAGCATTGTTGCTTCTCCATTTGCAGGGATTGTGACTATAGACACCTCCAACAATTCGGCTTTTGAAAAATAAGTTCCCTTTTGACCGTGATATGGATTGTCTTTTGAAAGTTGAAACCGAGATACACTTTCCAGTGGTCTAAAACCAACAGAAACTGCGTTCATAAAACCGTTTTGGGCTTTTCTTTTGACTTCTTGAGCCTTTGGATCTTGATCGTCAAACTCAACGTCAATAACCAACTGCCCGTTTTTGATAGATACATTTCCTTTTCCTATTGGTAATTCAGAACTATCGTGATTAAGCAATACCACTGGGTTTCTGTTATATGCTGTAGTATCCCACCCACGTTGATCTATAACGTCACCATATCTATCAGGAGACGCTGTTGAAGCTACGAAAGAAACTGTTTCAGTAGATCTTTTTTTGCTTTTGGCTCTTTTCATTTGGTAGGTGTGAAATTTCATATATATTCCTCATCTTATATATACCAAAAGACTTTTTATTTGGCAATGATTGTATATATTATTGACAAACTTTGGTACAAATTAATATAAAAATGTTACATAAAATGTTACACACTCGAAAATAACATGTTATAATAAAATTACATAATAACCAATAACCAATAAGGAGTAATTATGAACATGAAAAAAACCGATCTTCCTTTTGCATATCCAATAAACTATGTCACAGGCAAAGAATATACCGAAGGCAATGTTGCTAGACTTTTGCAAACTGAAATGCACGATCAACGTTGGGCTACATTTAAACAATGGAAATCAGTAGGATATAAAGTTAAAAAAGGTTCAAAAGGAACAATGTTAATAAAAATCGTTTCAGTTGTGAACAAAAGATATAAAAATGGCGAAAAAAAACAAGTACCAAACAGATTCTACGTTTTTAATATTACACAAGTTGAAGAAATTAAATAACTCAAACATTGTCACATTAAAAATAAAAGGCTAGATTATATCTGGTCTTTTTTTTTGGAGTAAATTATGAATGAATCAGAAAGTATCGGTGAATATGTTCCTATCGACTCTTTAATAGCTTGGGAAAATAATCCAAGAATAAACGATCACGCTATTGAGAAAGTTGCTAGATCAATTGAAAGATTTGGATTTGCGTCACCAGTAATAGCTAGGCAAGAAGATATGATGGTGATAGCAGGTCATACTAGAATAGCGGCCGCTCGTTTGTTAGGCTTAAAAACGGTTCCTTGTAGATTTATGAAATTGAATAGAACTGAGGCAGAACTACTTGCATTGGCTGATAATAAAATAGGCGAAATTGCTGAATGGAATAACGATAAATTATTAAGTATTGTTAAAGATTTAATAGAAGAAGATCTTGAATATACTGGTTTTACAAATGATGAAATAGATATGTTAATAAATGAAAATACAATGTACGAAGATAATTTTGATGACAGTGAATTTGAAGATGTTGAAAACCAATATGAAGACTCAAAAGCTGGAGAAATAGTGCAAATTATTCTTTGGTATAATGAAGATGAAAATAATATATTTCGTGATTATATAAAAACAATCTCAACTAAAATCGACGGTTCAAATAGTGAAATAATATTAGAGTTGCTTAAAAATGAATATAATAAAATTAAAAAAGAAAATAGTTGATGATAAGCAATACCAACTTCGTCATTGTGAAGAAAAAGATTATGACATAATTGTTGATAAAAATACAATTGTTTATGATGAAGAAACTGGTGATATTGTTTTGGCTTTATTAAAAAATGCTATTACCTTAGAAACTGCATTATCTGTTTACCCTGCTTTGCTTACTTGTAAAAAAGGAAAAGGTTTGAGAAACAGAGGAAAATATGGAGGGGAAGAAAGAACCAACCCATATTCTAATAAGAGCAAGCAAAGTTATGGAGCGTTCACTCATAGTTATGTAGGAGGTTTTTTTGAAAGAACAGGTGGGAGGATACCTGTATGCAGAAGAGTAGCATGGACGAGAGATAACCCAAAAGCTTGGAAAAGGGTTGAAGTACTTTTAAATGAAATGTCGGCTAATTTCAAAGCTCATGCTCCTGTAAAGTGGAAAATACAAAGTAACTATATTAAAAAAATACACTCTGACTATCGTATTCCAAAATGCGTTTATACCACAGTTGCCGTGAACCATTCAGTAGCAGGGGCATATCATCGAGATAGTGGAGATTATAAAGAAGGTTTGGGTGCTATGTCAGTTTTTATGAAAGGTAAATGTTTAAACTGGAATTTGTGTATACCTGAATATCGAGTACTTCTAAAAATAAGAGATCGAGATCAAATACTTTTTGACCCACATCTATTGCATGGAAATACCAAGGGAACTGGAGTTGGAAAAATATATAAAGATTGGAACCGAATATCAGTTGTTGCTTATGTAAGAAACAGATTGATAGACTGTTTATCTATTAAAGAAGAATTAAAAAGGGCAAGAAACCTATGAAAATTATAATACCAAGTTATAAACGCAGTGAAACTAAATTAAACACGATAAAAATGATACCAAAAAAATACCATAGTTTATCATATATTGCTGTTCGTGCAGAGGAAGTTGAAAAATATGAAAAAGTTATACCTGAATGGTTAAAGATTGTTACTTTATATAAATCAACATGTATATCAACAACTAGAAATGAAATAATAGAAATTTTTAGTAAAGATAAACATTTATGTATACTTGATGATGATTTAACAATACGATATTTTTCAAGTGATGAAAATAAATATATCAAACCAAGTGATTACAATTTATTAGAAATGTTTGATTTTTTTCAATGCAGATTAGAACAAGGATTTGCTCATGTTTCTATTTGCGATACGAAAACTGGGTTTAGAAATACAGGAAAAGAAGTATACAATCAAAGATATTATGCTGTTGTAGCTCTAAACTTGGAAATAATAAACAAATTAAAATACAAATATCCTTTAATATACAAAGAAGACTTTGATTTGAACTTGACTTTATTGCAAAAGGGATTCCCATCTTGTATAGCTTCCAAATATGCCTTTACACAAAAAGCAAATGCGAAAGGTGGATGCAGTGTAACTCGAACGCAAAATAAAGAATTGTTTTCATCTAAGATGTTAAAGAAAAGACATGGTGATGTAGTAAAACTGGTCAAAAAAAAAACTTGGAATGGAATGGCAGGGAATTATATGATTGATGTAAGAATAAGTTGGAAAAAAGCATTTGCAAAGTCAAAAAACAAATTTATCCCTTTTGGATATGAAAATAAGATAAAATAATATTGAGATGATTATGAAGAAAATTGGAAGACCACATAAACTGAACGATATGATTATTACGCTATTGGAACAAGCTTTTCAAGTAGGTATGACAAAAACTTTGGCTTGCCAACATGCAGGTGTTGCTAGATCTACTTTCCACGCTTGGATGAGTAGAGGAAAAGATGAAAGCAACACTATTTATTCAGAACTATATTTGCGAGTAAAAAAAGCAGAGTCAAATCACGCTCTTGCGAATCTTGCTATTATACAGAAAGCGGCCAAAGAAGGTAGTTGGCAAGCTTCAGCGTGGCTTTTGGAACGCAGGCATGATGGCTATAATAAAATGCAGGAACCTTTGGTTGAGATAAATCTTGATAATCGTCAAATATCTGTTCGACAACTTATGGAGCAAATAGAGGAGTCTGATAAAACATTAAAAGAAATAATAGATCGCCCAATAATAGACTTGGATGAAGAATAATGGAAGAAACACAAAAAAAGGTTGGTGGAAATACAAGTATAAAAAATCATTATTTTGCAATATGGTTGGCGAAAAAAATAGGTGTAAAAAACCAATTTCAAAATAGATTTATTATATATGAAAATGGTATACCAACAAAAAAATGGAAAGATCGTGATTTATATCGTTGGTGTCATAAACGAAATTTTCCAAAAGTACCTATTATGGCTGAACTTATAAACGATTTGCATTATTATACTGGTCAAAATAAATGTGATTTAATGTTAGAGTGTCTTGAAGCTTTATCAAAAGACTATAAGGAATGGAAATTTGAGCAGAGAAAATCTTGAACATATTTTAACGTTAAAGCAAACACTTATAGAGCAAGCAAAAAATTACCCTTTGTCAGTTTCACAATTATGGACACCACATTGCCATAGATGGTCAGGAATAAACACTAAAAGAAAACGTGGCTGTGGTAAACCAATGGAAAGAATAAAAGGCAATCTTTTTAGATGTAATGATTGTGATATTACTGAAAAAAGGACAAGTCAAAAACATACATTATTAAATCTTGGATCTGAAGCCACACTTATAAGTGGGGGAAACCGTGCAGGCAAAACTGAGATTGGGGCTTGCTTGGCTGTTGCTTTTAGTGCAGGAAAAAACGAACAGTGGGTAAAAGATTGGATTGAATTAAACAATATTCCACCTGATATAATACCCAATAAGCCCTCAACAGTTTGGGTTGCTTCTTTAAGTTATAAAGATGGTCTTGAATATCTAAGACCGAAACTTGATAAGTATCTTCCAGTCGGCACGAAAAAAATAAGGTGGGGATCTCAAGATCGTGGTGTAGCTACATTGCCAAACGGTGGTAGAATTGTATCGATGTCTTGCGATAGTGGTAGGGATAGCTTTCAAGGTGGGTCAGTATCGATGGTTTGGATAGATGAAGAACCAAATGACGAGGGTATATTTGATGAAGTACTTTTGAGGACTGTAGACCTTAAAGGAAAAGTAATAATTACAGCAACACCTCTTAAAGGATTGAGTTGGATGTTTGAAAGGTTTGTTGAAAACCCTGCAAAAGGTTTTGAGGTTGTAAAAATATCAGGTCTTGACAACCCATATATATCTTCGATTAAAATGCGAAAGGCAGTTTCACACCTATCTGAATCATCTCAAAAATCTAGATTGTTTGGAGAGTTTTCTGCACAAAGTGGTTTGGTATATCCCGAATTTAGCAAAGAAACACATATGATTGAACCGTTTTTAATACCACAACATTGGAAAAGATATGTAAGTATTGACTTTGGTTCTAGCCACCCATTCTGTGCTTTATGGATAGCAGAAGCACCGTCGGGTTATTATCATTCTGACACCACATTAATTGTATACAGGGAACTATATTGGATAAATAAAACAACTATTGAAAGTGGTAGAGAAATAAATAGATTGAACAAATTACATGATGAGGATATATCTTTTTATGTAGCTGATCCTGAAAGTAAAGATGGAAGGTTAACTTTAGGTAGAGAATGCAATATTAGAACATTAAAAGCACCAAAGCATATGGGAGTGAATGAAGGTATAAACATGGTGCGTGAATATATGGCGATAAATGAAGAAGGTAAATCAAGATTATTATTTTTTTCAACTGTAAAAAACACCTTGCGTGAATTAAGATTATATAAATGGGACAATAAATCAAAAAAAGATGTCGTCAAAAAGGCAGATGATCACGCAATGGACAGTTTAAGGTATTTTATAATGCAATTTATGAGATATAATGCTCACAGATAAGGAGAAAAAAATGTCAGATAATTACTTTGTAAGATTATATAATGCTTTAATCGGTAAAGGCTACGCAAAAGAAATAGAAAAACCCAAAGAGGAAAACCGTGGTGCAAGTTGGAATAGTGTTGGGGGAGTAAGAAATACATTCTCGGCACAAGTATCTATGGACGCTTTTGGCATACATGGCTACACTCATGCAGGCGTAAAAAGAATATCGCAAGATTTATCTGTTCTGCCTTTAAAGCTTATTAAAGGTTTTGGTGAAAATGCTGTTGAAATAATTGAACACCCTGTATTGGATTTGTTGCGTCAACCTTCAACAGATATAGATGAGTTTTTATTTAGAGAGCAAATAACAATTGATATAACATTGTCGGGTAATTGCTACATCTTATTATTAGGACCAGACAAACCAGTGTCAATGGTTAGACTCCACCCTGAGGAAGTTCGTATTGTGACAGACCCAAAGCAAGGGCTAATTGGTTATGAGCATAATTCTTCAGGATCTGTTGTAATGTATTCACCTGATAGAATAATACATGGCAAAAACGCAGGATATGCGAAGGGACCCCAACAATTATATGGATGTGGTAGTATACAACCGTTGGCACGTGAACTTGACGCAGATTTGAATAGTCAAAAATTAGTTTCTGACGCAACACAAAAGGGCAGACCTGATATTTTGCTGTCTCCTAAAGAAGATGGAGATATATGGAATAAAGAAGTTAGGAAACAAATCCTAGATCAATATAGTGGTATGCAAAAAGCAGGTGGGGCAATGGTCTTGTCAGGGCAAGTAAATGTTGATCTGCTACAACTATCACCAAGAGATATGGAGTTTCAAGCCTCAAGAACCTTTGCTCGTGAGTCTATATCTGCCGTTTTAGGCATACCCCCTTCCATATTGGGTCTTCCTACAGCAAACTATGCTCTCGGGCGATCTCAAGCAATAGAATATTGGAGCAACCAAGTAAAAAGAGGAAAAAGAATCGCACTATTATTTACACGTATTGCTAGACTTTGGGATGACAGTTTGCATTTTGAACATGACTATTCAGAAGTTGAAGCTTTGCAATCTGTTCGTGACGCAAAACTTGCTAGAATAGAAAGGCATATTTTTGTAGGTAATGTTGCTCCTGAAATAGCCTATGCTTATGAGGGTCTTGAATTCCCTAGAGCCAAAAAAGATGTTGCTGATATTGGCGTTGAGGAAGATGAAAACGTTCGCATAATGAAATATTTAGATGTATTTGCTCAAAATGTAGAACCAAAAAAGAAATTGTTTACAAGTGAATATCTGAATATAGAAGTTGTTGACATACCAAACAACCCACAAGTCCAAGAGGAAAGCGAAATACTAAAGAGCATATTGGGTTCACCACCAAATTGGGGGGATTATAAATTGGCTCACCTGTTCTTTAATGAAAACCAAGATCAAATGAAGGAAGGGTATTACATAAGAATTGGAAGAAGATTGGACACCAATGACATTTTAAATAGTTCACCACAATCAGGGAAGATTGTTATATTTAAAGATTTGTTGGATATGGCTGTTGATATTCTTAATGGTAGATATGGAAGACCACCGATAACTGAAGAGGAAAGACGATCTGCATATGGTATTATAACCAAATACTTTGAACGTCTAGAAATGAAGGCACCAGTATTATTGGATTCATATTTATCATTTGAAAAAAAAAAAAATAAATCAATAACAGACTTTCCAAAAAAGGGTGATGATAAAAAAGTAAGTTTAAGAAATTCAGAATATAAAACTTTCGATATTAATTATGCTCAAAAACTAAAAGCTAATTATCCTGAAATATGGAGAGCAGGTGGAAACATAAGAGGAAACGAACAGTATGCAAAGTTGCTACCTATTGCAAAAAACAATGGCGTTGCAAACGGTTTATCAGATGAAAGGGCAATAAGAAAAAGGGAAGCTTGGATTGCTCGTCACCTTAAAGATGGATCACAATTTACAGATTCTAAACACCCAATTAATCTTTCAAGTATAGGTGGAATTGTTGCTCAAATTAAATGGTTAGCAATAGGGTCTATTGGTATAACCAAGATGAAAAAAGTTATAAACGAAATGAAAAAGAAAATTAATGCTGATAAAAAGCAATATAAAAAAGAACAAATTGAAGAACAAAAAAGAGTTGATATTTGGAATACATGGATCAAAACATATCAAAAGCCAACTGAAAAAGACTTGTTGAAAGCAACCAAAAAATACCTCGATGGGGCTATCAAAAGATATGCAAATAGAATAAAAAATGCAGATATAACAAAGGCAAATGATAGTGCTATTGATCCTGCAAGTATTGCAGATCTTGAAGAGGAAAGAAAGATTTTGGAAAAGGTTCTTGGCGTTATTTGGATTGAACGGTGGATGAGAACAGCCAAATCAGAAGGGAATGCAGTATTTGGTAAGATAGGAAAAAAACCTCCATATGAATTTATATTTGGAAACAGGGATTATGCAAAACAGATATGGGAAAGATCAAGCAAAATGATCACAGGTAATACTGGAAAAAAGATTTTGGAGATACTTGAAAAAGGGTTATTGGATGGATTATCTCGAAATGAGATAGCAAAAGCATTATTGGCAGATGATAAAAGTGGTATCTTTTCGCTGTCAAGAGCAACACGAATAGCCCAAACAGAATCTACCAAAGTGGTAAATTTAGCAAGTTTGCAAGCATACAAGGACGCACAAAGTCTTGGTGTCCAAACCAAAAAACAATGGTTATCGGCAAGGGATGGAAAAGTCAGACCTTCACATCGTAGTTTGGATTATCAAATAGTAGGACTGCAAGAGAAATTTGTAACCGATACTGGCAATGAAACAGATGCTCCAAGTGACTTTGGTATAGCTAGTGAAGATATAAATTGTCGTTGCGTTGTTCTTCCAGTAGTAAGCGAAGAAGAGTCAACTTTTGATATTCCTATACAAGATAATTAACCTTCAATATCTAATTGTTGAATTGTTATTTTAGTGTATGGCTTTTCTTCAAAAGCTCCATAAAAGTCTTTTTGGTGTAGCTCAACAACTTGTTTATCATCTTTCCATATTCTTTTCGATTTAGTTATAGAGTCAAGAATATATTTTGCATAATTATCAATATCAGGTGTGGTTGGTTTATACAATCTTTTGCCTTTTGATACTACTTGTTTTTTTAATCTTTGAGGGCATTGTGAAACTGTAGTTATATCTATTCGTATCGGTTTTTCAGATACCTCCCAATCACTCATATTTACTTGTGTAATTATTTGTATAGCAGTTTCTTTCATTTTTAGTTGATGTTTTTTATTGTAGTATGAACCAAATCGCCCAACCTTTACTCTTGGTTGGGGGTATGGCTTTCCTAGAAGCTTAATGGTCAATATCATTGTACTCCAAACAGCAATAGTGAAGGACTACATTCAAAGACCTCACTGAATATTATTACATCGTCCAAATTATATTTTGATCTTCCACTTATCTTTCTATTTACCTTTTTTCTATAATATTCTTTGTATTCTTTTTTCTGATATTTTTTAATTAATTTAATTATAACAACTTCTTTATTTTCTACATTATTCATAAACAAATTCACATTGAATAAAAAGTTATCACTAAGGTCTATATATGTTTTTATTTCAATATCGCTATATGTTTTTATAAAGTCAGAAAAGTTCATGAGTAGTAGATCTGCAGGATGAATATTTAAATATTTTGCAAGTTTATAAACATCTTCAAGATTCTTTTTTCCAATTCTTTGTTTTTTTGCTCTTAATCTGCAAATATATCTTGGTGACATATTTAGCTTTTTTCCAATTTCTTCAATTGAATTGTTTGTTCTAGTATGTATTGCATAACATAAATTTTTATGGAACATTATTGGACTCCTTTAATTTATTTTGATCTTTTATGTCTTTTCGTTTCATTGTATCCTCTGTCAACCTTACCAAGCCATCCATAAATAACAACCTCATATCTTCACCAAGTTTCTCTGACGCTACATAGCAGACTTGCTCTAATTGTTTACTCGTTAGCTCTTGCTTACCCCACTGCCAAGTTGTTTTACGTGTGATCTTCAGTGCTTTAAGAGTTTCCTGTTTACCTATTTTCTTTTCGATTCTTCTTATTAATTTATTTATGTATATATTTAGTTTCATTTTTATCTCCTAAAATGGTATTTGGTTAATTTGTTCAACTTGGTATTTTACTTTTGAAGCAAGATGTATTGCATTAAGTTTATTATAGGTTGGGTCATAATACATAATATGCATATAAACGCAGATTTCAGGTGTTAGTTCTTTTCTCAACCCACCTGCCTCTTGTACTTTTTTCATTTGTATATAATGATCTACTAGTTTGGGAAACGTTATCATAGTAAATTATCCCTGATAATATCGCTTTTGCCTTTATATCGTTCGATAAGTCTAAAAAGGTGTTTGCATGGTTTCCTTCTTTTTTTCGTATAATTAAAGTCGTGACAACCACATGAAAACATCCGATTTGGTCTGTTGGGTGTTCTATTCCATATTTTAAGCTTATGATTTGATTTAAGGGTTCTTGCTGTCAATACTGTAAATTGTTTATCCATATATAGATTGCAATCAACTAGATCTACTCGTTTTGATCTTACGTATGTCAAAAACTCCTCTTCTTTATATTTCCTCAATAAACTGTCTATATATTGATTTAACTCATCTAACCATTGTTGCTTAGTCATCTATGCCCCCAATAATCATGAAAGCAGTTATAGAGCAACTGAAGAGTGCTATGAAGGTATAAATTACAATTCTATATTGTTGAACAATATCAGAAGTATATAATATTAAATCAGTCATTTTTATCTCCTAATTCTTCAATCGCTGTATATCCACACCCAGTATATAATCGAAGTGCTCTTGCTATAGATCTAGTTTCAGCCATACGTATTAAGTGAGGTGCTATCATTCTTCCAACATTACGAGGTGAAGCGTCACCAATTGCTGAATACATACCTTTATCACCAACCACTTTTGCACGGAATATTGTCAATCCAGTCGCATTTGTTATGTAGGTTTTTCCATTCTTTTCTTCTATAGTCTGATCTTTATCTATGGAGATCATTTCAGTCTCTATTCCTCTCAACCCTTGATCATGAGCCATAGCCAATAACCCTTTGAAAGTTATAAAGTCTTTTCCTTGTAGGTTTATTATATATTCTGCATACTTTTCTAAAGATTCAGGTAATTGTTTTTTGTATCGTTTAGTCATTTTATTCTCCTATTGGTTTACAATTTCTTTTATAATTTTCATTTGCTCATCTGTTAAATCTATAGTTCGATTTGAATATCTGCCTTTGTAAATGGTAGAGTTTCCAATAGCTCCAACGAAACCATATTTACTCACTAAATATTTTGATCCATTTTTCAGAAAGACTATGTGTAAATCATTCCATAGATGTATTGCTTTTGAAACTTTATCTACTGTAAATATATGATTATTATATTGCTCATTAAGTATTGTCATTTTATTCTCCTATTGGTTATGTAAAGGTTTTTGGTTTTTTTTTATATATTGACTTGGTTATGTAAAGTTATTGACTACTCCAATATTCTGTATGTAAATCATTTATCATATCGATCTCTGCTTGATATTCACGTTCATGCTCTTTTGCTAGTTCTATTGCTTCTTCAAGTTCAACAACATATCTTTCAACATATTGTTCTTCAGGAATCTCTTCCTCTTCCATTCCTTCAAGATCTCCAAACAAAGATTCCATTGTGTCTTGCCAAGTCACTAAGTGATTCATTTGGTACATTTCAAGCTCATCTAGTAAGCACTGCAAGTCTTTACTTGATAATTTATCGTAGTTGTAAACAAAGTATTTGAATTTATCGGGTTGTTGTTGCATTTTCTTCTCCTATTGGTTGGTTGGTATACAATTATAATAACATGTTATTTTGTAGTGTGTAACATTTTATGTAACATTTTTTTTATTTTAATTTATTTAATTGATAATTTACATTTAAAAAACTATTTTGAGTTTCTTCGTAAACTATTTTTTGAACCTCAAAGACTTGTAAATCTTCGACATCAGAAACGACTGCTTGTAGCCAATCTATTGCGTCAAGTGTATATGGGATACACTCTTGCACCCCTGATTGATAAGTGATTATAATTACTTTCATTTTGTCTCCTATCGGTATATTTTATTGGTTACAGATTTAACAAAGTCAATCATAATTTTATCGAATTCTTTGTCTATAGCTTCGTCAATGCTTACGTCATATTTCATTTTATTCTTGAAAGCTTCAAATAAAACATTTTCCAACTTGCCTTGATATGTTTTTATAAATCTATTATTTGCATTCCAATTTAAATATAATTTTAGAACATCGATTTTATAGTCACGCTCTCTGATAGTATATTCATCGTCCATATAGTCTTGATGTATTTCTGCACCTTTTGCTTTGATATGTTTAGCAATTATATCTTGTGCTTCATTAAGTGATAAATTTTCAAGGCATTCATCAAATTGTATTAGTGAAGTGTATTCGTTTTCTTCTAGCCAATATAATCCTTTAAAAAATATATCTTTGTGTATCTCGGTCATTTTATTCTCCTATTGGTTGGTTGGTTAGTTGGTTGATTATAAATTTTTTTTTTGCAAGTATACTTCATCTAGTAATCTTTCATATAGATCATTCAAGTGATTAAATGCTTTGTTTAATTCTTCATATTCATTTGATTGAAGAGCATCATCAGCACTCTCCATAAATTTACCTAGTTCTTTAAGTAGTGCTTTCTTTTCTTCTATTTGTTCTTTAGTCATTGTTAGCTCCTATTGGTTGGTTGATTATTTAATATTTATTGTTGCAGTTTTTCCAGTTGTAATTATTGATTTGATTTGCATATTATTATCAGTAATAAAATACAATGCGTCTTCTAAATTATTGAAAGTATATGTTCTTTCTTTGTTTCTGTCTTCCCATCTTCCATATCCAAAAAATGATACTGTATAATTATCAACATTTAAATTTGATAAGGTTTTATGGTTTGCTTGGTTAGTCATTGTTAGCTCCTATTGGTTGGTTGGTTTATAGGTTGTTGTTTTTAGCCTATAATTTATAATAACATGTTATTTTGAAGTGTGTAACATTTTTTGTAACATTTTTTATTTTTTATTATTCTCGTTTATATTTTCTAGGTTCTTCCTGTTCATTTATTGTTTGTTCTTGATAGTGTTTAAGCCACAATTCATCTTCCTGTTCTTTTGTCAAGATATTTTTTTTAGTCTTAAAATGTTTATCGTACTTGTAGCCATCGCCATTTACATTTAACAATATATTTTTTAAAAAAAACAATTCGTGTTTTGTGTCATTTAGTCTATTCAATAGCATTGCACTTTTATTCATAATTTTTAATGCAATATCAAAATTGTTCTTATTTTCAAATATACGAATAATAGCAGTTATTTCTATCTCATTATATGCAGTATGTATTTTATGAGGCACAATACCAATGTCAATGCCACGAAAATCCATCATTTCTGCAATAAGCAAATCATTTTGATATACATTAATCTCTCCATTTTCTTTTTTCTCTATACTGTAAATTTGAAAGAATTCATTTTTAGTCATTGTTTTCTCCTATTGGTTGATTTGTTGGTTTTTCCAGTGTGATATAACATTTTGCAATGCTTCAAAATAGTCTAGACTTTTTTGTTCATTTGGTGATTCAACATTAAGAACTTTATCTATTCTATCAATGTTTACAATTACCCATTCTTTTAGATTCCACCATCCTGTATCTTCATAATGTGTTGCTGTATAAGTATGTGTATACATTTTGAAAGTTATATAAAATGTCATTTTGTTCTCCTATTGGTTTTTGGTTTAAAAATTTTACTCTGTTAATTGATCTTCTATCCAATTTGCATGTGCTATAGCTTCTTCAATAGTCATAAGTTTCAAACTGCCATGGTATGTTATTTGTACGTCTGTATATCCACGATTTTTTGCTTCTTCCATTTTATTGGTAAATACTGAAAGAAAATCATCTGCATAAATACTTAAATATAAACAGTCAAAATCTTTTGAAAAAATAAAGCTTTCTCCAACACCACCTAAAAGAAACAATCTTTTCCCAACTGTTTCTGCTCTAAACTTGTCAGCAGATTCTTGTAATTGCATCCATATTTCTTTTTCGCCATTGTAATTATCTTTGTTCATTTTATTCTCCTATTGGTTGGTTGGTTTTATAAGGTTGTTTTTTTTACCCTATAATCAATAATAACATGTATTTCAGGAGTGTGTAACATTTTTTGTAACATTTTTCATTTTTTCCTCATTTTTTTAATTATTTCAGGAACTGCTGATATGCGATTATATTTTTCTCTTTTTTTTCTATAGCTCTCAAATGGCTTGCTAGGGGCGAATCCCATTGCAATAGTTCTTTCAACAGCTACCATTTCATCTTGTAATTCTTTTTTCATTTTAATTATTTTTTCTTCCAATCTTTTTTTGGACATATAATCGGATTTAACTAGAGTAGCAGAGCAAGAAAGGCATTTTAACGCTTTAAATTTGTTTTGGACTCTCATACTATACCCACAAGATAAACACGTTACCAAAACGCTATATGTTCCGTCCTGTTCTTTTCGTTTTGTGCTTACTATACATGTTAATTCCATCATTTATCATGTACCTTTGCATGACAAGATCTGCATAAAACGATTAAATCAGATTCATCTTCGTTCCCAAGTCTGTCATATGAATTGTGGTGCACATCCAAAATACTATCTTTAGTCGAGCAAGCCTGACATTTATAGCTTGCATTTTTTAGTGCTATACTTCTCATCTTTTTCCAGTGCTTCGAGTGTAGATATGCTGAATAGGACCCTTTGTCCATTTTTGGATTTTCATGTGTAGCCCACTTTGTATCGATCCAATCCTCCAAAAAAACTTTATGACTATCTAATATGTCTTGACTTTCGCAAGTCGGGCATATTTTTTTACCAAGATCCGATCTGCTATTTCTTTTTGAAGCAAAAACACACTGACAACGACAACAAGTTGCAGAAAAAACCAAACTTCCTGCTCTTGCTACGACTGTTTGATGTGTTAAATCAGTATAATCCCCAATATCTTTTACTCCAATATTTGTGTACCAATATAAATACCGAATTAATGAAGATACTCCATCTTGATCTTCTTCTGCTGTACACTGTTGCATATAAGTCGATATAAGATTTTTTAAATTTTCATCTTCTTCGATTTTTCGCAATTCAAAAAAATTTAAGCTATCCCTTATTGTTTCTAAAGTTTTAATGCTATTTGCTATTTTTATTTGGATCATATTTTTTGACCTCGGATACTTTGAGATAAAATTCATTGACGTTGTTGATATATAAATTAGTCTTGACAAGTGCTGTTTGGTCAGTGATTGTGATAATTGTACCCACCAATTGTAATCTTGCAAAATCTCTTTTATAAAAAACAACCAAATCGCCTTCTTTAAATTGTTCATTTGTTTTTTTACTTCTATTTTCTTGATATATTTCACGATCTGTCTTCATCCTTCGATCAGTATATTTTCTTAAATTCGTTGATATTGGCTTCATGATATTTCCCTAATTTGATTTTTTATATCTTCTGATACCAGATCTGATTTCAAGTAGCTCTTCAACATCATATCGGTGCCCCAATTTGGATCTTCTTTGTGTCTCCTTATACAGTCATTTGCCATGTCGTCCAAAGTTGTTTTAACAATTTTTAAATCAGGTTTTATAATTTGTTTGGGTTTTTCAAATTTAATTACTTCAGCATGCAACCTTGAAGCCCAACGCTCTTGCTCCACTGTTGGTCGTTTAGGTGGCTTTCCTCTTTTAAGCCAAGCAACTACCCCTTTAATCCAATAATTAGGTGTCCATTGCCGATTGCTATCAAGTTGACGTTGATAATTCCAAATGCCTATATACATAAGAGCATTATCAAAATACTCAATACTATAATCAGGAATTTGTGAACTGAGTTCATTTTCCCAATTTGGGTTATCATCCCAACCAAACTGTTTGATAAATTTATCTAATATATATTTTTGTTTATCTGTAAAATTATAATTATTGTTAATACTATTGTTATTATTATTGTTCTTATTCTTGTTAATTGAGGGCTTAACATGTAGACCCTTCGAGGGCTTAACATGTGTTCCTTCTTTGGGCTTAACATGTAGACCCATGGAGGGCTTAACTTCTGATCCAACAGTGGGCTTAACATGTGTTCCCTCTTTACTCTCTTTTTTTGGCTTTGGATCTACTTTAAATTCAATCTCACTATCAATAGGATACTGAATTGTTATCAAACTACTCCTCCCAAATCTTTTCTCAAAACTATATATATATTTTTTCTCTCCATCTATAATATAGTGAACCCGCTTCAGTTCTTGTATTCCTCTTTTTACTGACCCATAGCTATAGTTGGTAAGGTCTGAAATATGTTTCAAGCCAACCTTTGTTGTCCTAGTTCTATATCCTTCATTTTCTTCTAGCTTAAAATAAAAACATAAGGCTATATATATATTTTTTGTGACTGTAGTTACATCTCTCAAGATTCTGAAATCTTCGAGAAAAAGTTTTGCATGTTGGTTCATTTTTACTCCTATGGTTATTGGTTACCTATAATGTAACACGTAATTTTTAAAAATACAAAAAGAAAAACCTGCCCCAAGGAGAAGCAGGTCAACCAATAAGAAGTATAAACGAAACAAGTTCATACAATATTATTATATCATAAAGAAACAATAATTTCAACATTTGTTAATGCACTAACTGATTTAACAGTACAACTATTTGCATTAACGCATACTTTATCAACATGAATTTCATTTCCTAATGAGTCATAAACTGAAATATGAACAAATCTTTCGCCCAAATTATGAGTTAATGTTTTTGCAGTGTTTGCTTGCAATGCTTGTGCAGAAAATTCTTTTCTGATGTGAGATTTATCAAGAGAAAATTGACCCGTTCCTTGATTATAGCTTACTCCTGAAGTTCCTGAAACTGCTTGTCTTGCTCTTTGTTGCGTGAAATATTGATTTGTTCCTTCTGACAAATTTGTTGTTGATTTGCTATTAAAATCAGTATTGAAATCTGATGTTTTATAAGTAGTTACTGAAAATTGTCCAGTTCCATTATTGTACTGTAGATCTCCACCTGCTGATAAAGATGTTCTCACTCTTGCTTGAGTGTGGTATAAATTGCTCGATCCTTCAGATACATCATCAGTATCACCTTTAAAAGATAATTTTCCTGATCCATCTAGTCCTATAGAAGTATTATCAAAATTTATATATAGACCATTTGAATCTACAATTAGACCACTTGTTGATTTTACATAGACATTCAAAGCACCTGCATTATATTGCAGACCACTTGTATTTGAAGCAGAAATTGAAGCTCTTGCTCTAGCTTGGGTAAAATATTGATTTGTTCCTTCAGGAAGATTTGTAGTAGATTTTGCAGTAAAAGCAGAATCAAATCGTGCTTGAGTATAATATAAATTGCTCGATCCTTCATTTACTACATCAGTAGTTCCATTGAAAGAAATAACTCCTGCCGCGTTAATATTTATTCCAGTACCACCTGAAATATGAGCTAAAATTTCAGCTTTTGAAATACTTGATTGAATTTCTTCATAATCGCCCGCCGCTGATCCAGTACCTGCTTTTACTATATACATTAAATTTGATGCAGGTTGAGTCAAGATTATAATATCGCCCTTGTTAAGTCCTGTTGGATTACCAAGTGTAGCAATATAAGCCGCGAGATTTGCACTCGTAGTATCAACAATTACATCAGTTACAAGTAATTGGCTAACTTTCAAAGCACCTGCACCGTCTACCATTAAATAACTGCTAGACGCGGCATCAATGCTTTTAATAAAAGATAAACCCGCAACGTCTTGTTTACGGACTAAATCATTATTATGTGAAGGAGCTGAATCGGCACGAACATCTCCTTTAAATGTATAAATTGGACTATAATTTTCCATGAGAATTTCCTTTGTTTTAGGGGTTAAGATTCGTTATTATCTTACCTCAAAACAATTATTCCTGTGAAAGATATGGCAAAATTTATCAATATTTGAGTAGGTGAAAGATACTTAACATCAGCTCCAATCATATTTCCATTTGGATCAATAATAAATACATTCGGCTTGGTCTTGAATTTGTGGGTTATAGTGATGGTTGTTTGATCTGTGATAGGATATTCAACCGACTCTCCAATAATGCCTGTTCCACCTCTTGAATTAAATGCGTTGGATATACCCATTATTTTTTCCTGTCATCGTATGTTATAACAATCTCATCTACTGTTAATGATCCTTGATTTGTTTTGACCTGTACATAGATTGTATCTGCTTTTTCCAATGATACGATCCCCTCCAATCTTATTTGTCCAGTTGCCTTAGTGTTATCACTAGATCCATATTCAAGATCTGTTTCCGTACTGGTTAATATATATCTATCCCCTGCTTCATCTTCTGATATTTTAATCGTTATTTCATCGGGTTTTGGTGCAGATGATAATGACGAACAATAAATATTGATCAAGCTTACATCAGCGATAAATCGTGCAGTTTTTGGTTTAAAATTTAAATCAATCTCGATTTTTTTTGCTAGATCAAAACTGTTATTTATACCACTTGTCGATCCTGTAGATCTTGCATCACTCATAGCCATATTCTCAATCCTGCCTTTGGATATTATATATCAATATATTGCTTTTGACAAAAGATAGCAATAAACAAAAAAACCACCCCAAAATTGAGGTGGAAAAGAAGGAAGGCAGGGAGACCTTTTTTTTTTATCAATCCCATTGTGGGTTTATAGGTTTTTTATTTATTATTGGATCATCTTCATCAATCCTACCCAATTCAGATTTTATTTCAAAAAATAGTTTTTTCATTTGTATTACAATTTCTTCTATTTTAAATTTTGAATTTAATGTATGTATGCAAAGACTAAATATAATTCCATTGGCTATAGCATTATTGCTGTGACCATCTTCGGTCAAATCATAAAGTAGATTGTTAAAATGTGTAGCACACTCTCTATTTTCTTTTTCGTTTTTCATGAATTGTTATAAACCTGCAATAATTTTTCTATACTTTCTAGCCTTCTAACAATATCACGATCCATTTCATCTTTTTCACCTTGTAGCTTGTCAACAACGGCAATCCACCGTTCACGAATCTGTTCTTCTTTTTCCTCTTTCTTTTCAAGTAAATATTCAATTCGTTTTTCTGATTGAGAATTAGAATATATGGCATAAATAGCCAACAAGCCAATAGGACCTGCATTCATTAACACGTCATACATGAGTTCCATTATCGAAGCTCTGCACGAATTACAGCAACATCATCTCCAATTTTATCTATCTTTTGTGATAGTGTTACCAGTGTAGTCCTGTATAAATCACGATCTGCCCGATGGTCGTTGTACATCTTGTCAAGAGTTTCTTTATGATGTTTCATAAGTAGGTATAATGCCCCAAGGGCAACCATTAAAGCACCAAATTGACCAGTAGCCAAATCTATAAAAGTTGAAATATCCATGTGATCATTATATATCATCCACGGTAATTTTCAAGATTTTAGGTATAGCATTTTTCAAAATTTGACCTACTATTTCCATTGCTTCTTGCCTATCTATCTTGTCATCGTCAGCTTTTGCACTTTCAAAGCCGTCAGGTAGATCATTCAAACTTTCTACAATAATTGATAAAACTTTCCATCTATATTGTACAGCAAAAGATATTTTATTGTTATTTGATATTACTTCTTCGATTGAAGGACCAATATTCAAAAGTATACTCGTAACAAGATCCCAAATTTCAGCTCTTGTTATTTTTTTTCCACCATCGGAATCAGGTGCTTTTGCTTCTTGTACTTTTATATATGAACTGTATATTTCATCCATTACAATTTTAACTATAGCAACATATGGTATCTTCATAAAAACATCCCCCATAATATGGTTAAACTAAATTTTGACCCTTTCCCTGCATTTTTTTGTTTGTAACATAAATCCATAAAATTATCAAACCCAGTTTGCAATACAACGCAACCTGCTGAATATCTTCCTACTTTTAAAGATGTATTGGAAGAATTAGCACGATGTATTTGTATTCCTGCACTGTCAAAATCGTTTCCCCCATATTCTATTATACTATCCTTGTTACCATCTCTCCAAACAGGTATATCCCCACAAGGAACCAAACATTCATAACCTGAAGATCTCATCCCGATAGTAAATTTTGATCGATATTGATAATCGTGTTTTAGGATTGCAACACCTTCAGATCTACTTGGATTTTGCATATGATATAAACCTGCGTGTGATGTGCATGGATATATGTATTCAATCCATTTTTTCCCGTCATAATAAACCACATGCATAGTGTCTTGGAATGTATCAGGACGCTCAATATCATTCCTGCATACAATTATATTTAAATCATATAAACCTTTAAATGTTGCGAAGTCTAAATATTTTGCACGGTTAATAACTGGTGGTGGGTCTATTGAATATCTTATCATGTTGGTATCGTGTTTTTATAAGGATGTGAAACTGGTAATAATGCCGTCAAATTAAATTTATGTGCTATGTAGCCTTCAACTTTTTGACGTTCCGAATCATGTAAAGGTATACTAAATACTAGTAACTCAGCAAGGTCAAAAGATCCAAATGCTTCATTAAATTCTGTTGCTTGATTTAAATAATTTATATCGGGTGATCTGCCTATCCTAAAATCAGGAGAGATCCCCATGTCAAAATTTGTAGGTGGATAATTTGTAGTTGCAACATTGACTCCATTAACATAAAATCCAGTTTCTCCAGTATAACCTCCGACATCAGATGCATTATATATTATAATCTTCCAATTTGGATCAGGTGGATTATATTGATTATTCACACTTAACGAATTTGAATTGTTTGAATACCATATTGAATTAGGGAAACTTCCTGATATATCACGACATAAAAATTGGTACGCTCTTCCACAGTTAACAATTTGTGCTCTTGGATTGCCTGCAAAATTATCTCCAATTGGATCATTGTATGTCCTCATTAAAACAGCAATACATACTCCATCTGTAGATTGTAGATCCATTTTAGCATTAAAATCAGTGGCTAGAAATTCATGATTTGTATGATCGAATCTTGCAAAGTGAAATCCTGAAACAGTGATTTCTTTACTTGGATTATTAACGCCTGTATTTAAAGTGTTATTATTTCCTGCTTGATTTGTAAATGGGAAACTATTCATTCTGTCAATCCACCGAACAACATCACCAGCTGATTCCGACATATTTACATCACTAGATAACCAAACAAATAATTGAGTATTGTTATATGTTTCGTTTGGATACCAACCACTATATGCACCATTTGTTTCTTCAATATCTGTTGTTCTTTGCATTTTTGGAGATGGTACACCCAGTGTAACAGTGCAATCTTGACTATCAATCGAATAATCACAACCTAAAACCATGCAGTATCTGCCATTAAATATTGGGTTCGGTGGATCATATAAATGTTCAACATAATTTGATTCAAAAGTTACTATATCTCCACTGCATAATGTAGCAAATCGTAAAGGTAATTTGACAACTATTCTTTCAGATATATATAAATCCCAAACTCTTAATCTTCTTAGATCTTGCAGTGCTTGACTTTGTCGATTATCAGGATCAGCCAAATAATACAATGAAAAGTCTCTATTTTTCTCTTTTAATGCAGGAAGTGTATCTACTCTTCCACTATTATATATACCGCCTGAATAATAAACATTTATAAAATTATATGTAACTTTGGTTGTACGATAGATGTTTGCTATATCAGGATTAAAGAAATCATGTTGTATTACATCGATAATATCATAATCTGTTATTTTCGCTCGTAAATCAGGCGTTTTCCTTGTCTCTATTCCTTCGGGATCTGTACACCCACGGATCGAAATAGCGTTTTGTCTATACACTGGGAAGATACCAACAGTGTTAAAGATGGATACTAGCTCACGGAATCCACTATTTAAAGGAGATTCTATTGCAATACCAACATCATAGTCTCCACCTGTTGATCTTGTTATTTCTTTAGAAGCTCTTTTTGCATCTGAAATATCAAATATCTGCTTGTCTAACTTTCCACCGATTCCCCATTCAGCAGGATATGTATCATATTCTCCATTATTGCCTGTTCCTGTACTGGTTAAAATACTTGCGATTATTTCATATGGCTCACCCTGAAGCCATGCACAATATGTTATTACATCATTTGTTGCTATAGCAGATCGGGATGTATTGTTATAGATTGCTGTACTGCATCCAGTTAATGATGTTCCAGTACTACCTGTCCAAAAGATATAAAATGAATTACCACTTGAATCCGTACATTTTGCAATACCTTTTGATCCTGCTTTTTTAAAGAATGATGCATCTGTTACATTCAAGGTTGTAGCACCTAAACCGAATGCACCCGTTGATTTTGTTGTTCTTCCTACTTCATAAAATAGTGCAAACTTTGGTGGGTCGGTATCGCTTAATGCTGTTCCTGCTCTTGTATCCAGTGAATTTTGAAGTGCTGAAAGAAGATCTTTAAACCCTAAAGAAAACAATCCTCTTTGACCTGATAATGTACTCAATGATCCAATAGCTAACATTTGAAATTCTGAATTGTTTACACTGCATGATAATGTTGCAATCTGCCCTCTTCGCATTTTAGGAAGTATTGATCGAATATCGCCCGCAAGCTGTAATGAAAAACCACCGAATGAAACACTCCATCTTTGAGGAATGATCCTAGTTCCCACAATACGAACTGATCCTCTTGCTATTTGGATTTCTCCACTATCATCATAAATATCAAACGGTTTACCAAGAGAATTATATACACCTA
>VTLG01012279.1_pt1 | contig 32360 bp, 36 predicted proteins | sample 4694571 | NCBI WGS metagenome assembly VTLG01 (sample SAMN12604809, study PRJNA352737) | marine metagenome | biome: ENVO:00000447; feature: ENVO:00000209|ENVO:00000569|ENVO:01000036; material: ENVO:00002151; isolation source: viral sequences binned using virsorter ...
GATAGTGGCTGGTGGATATTTGGATCTACTTATGAAACCTCATACTTTGAAGAGGGCAACACTATCTTTATAACTAATCTTCAATCACATACTATATTCTCAATCATAGGATTATACTTTGGTGGTAGCTTAACGAGGAAGTAATGGATTGTAAGCTCATAGCAAAAGCAGTAGGTGTAGTTTTAGTTATAGCTATACTGCTTTCTATTGAGGCAAGGGCTGATGTCACATCGTCAGGATCGACAACGAATACCCAGTCTAATAATGCTGGATCAAACACAGCGATCACAGGTGGATATGAATCCTCAACAACATATCAGTCAGGCTCATCCTCTAGTACTACTACTAACAATGAGACCAACAATAGTACCAATCAGAAAACAGCTGTAAACAGCGCCTCAGCGCCCTCTATGAGCGTATATGGACAGGACTCTTGTGTCATTCCATTGGCTGCTGGAGTCACAGTGATAGGATTCAGTGGTAGTTTTGGTAGCTACATGGTAGATGAGGAGTGTGAGCGTAGAAAATCAGTAGCTGTATTAGCTAAGCTTGGCATGAAAGTTGCAGCAATCTCTCTCATGTGCCAGAACAAAGATGTCTGGCAAGCCATGATGGATGCCGGTACACCATGCCCTATCGAGGGATTGATAGGAGCTAAAGCTAAAGAGAAATGGATGGAGAAACGTAGATTAGAATTAACAGGAGGTACTCAAACTAAACCGAGTATGACGTGGAATGAGAAGCCTATACCTAGCGGCAACATTACTAAGTAGTACTGTACTTGCAGATACTACCGGCAACCTGATAACCAATGGTAACTTTAACAATGGTACTACAGGCTGGACTCTATCAGGAGATGCACAACGAATAGGAGATTGCTGTCCAGGGGGACACGATCTAGAGTTTGGGGATAGTGGTAGCATAGAACAATCCTTTGACTTGCTCTCTAATACTATCACACAACCTATGCTCAACAATGGTATTACTCTTAATTCATCTGTTGAAGTACAGAATGGAGAGTGTGGAGTAGCTCAATGCTGGGGAGGTAGTGGACCAGCAGATACTTTTACGATCAGGCTACAGATCAGAGATTCAGATAGCAATGTGTTAGCTACAACAACACAGGAGAGAACTAATGTTACAGGGATTAATGGAAAAGATTTTGAAGATAGCGTTTCGTTTACTGGGACAGGGTCTAATAGGGGAAATATATTTATTAGTGGGTCTGACGGTAATAGTCCTGCTACTCTTGGTGGTCCTAATGTGGATAATATTGCTGTAACTATGACGTACGATCCAGTCGTACTATCAGCAACAGAGACAGCGATCATAGCCACAGCCTTTGAAGAGATAGAAGAAGTCTTAACCACAGTAAGTCCAGAAGAATTATTTATATATACAGAGTTTATAGTAGAAGAGTTTATTCCCTTTGAAGAACCAGAGATTTTAATAGAGATGATAGAAGAAATAACTTTCGAAGAGATAGCAATTGAAGAGATCAACACAGGTATTGTTGAGATATTCACAGTAGCTATTGAAGAAGAGATTGTACCTATGGAGGTAGCTTATGAAGAACCGGAGACCATCGAGGCGTTCGCAACAGAAGTCGAAAGCTTTGAAGAAACATCTGAAATTACAGAAACAATTGAACCAACAGGAGAAATCCCAGGAGGAAGTAATGAACAAAATCAAACTATCGAAAGCAACACTGAAGCTGAAGAAGAAATCACAGTCGCAAGTGGAGAAGAGGAGTCCAGAGGAACTGAAAGCTTATCTGAATCAGAAGTCAACAGTACTCAAGGCGAAGAATCCAACAGCGATGCAACAGCCAGTAGAGGAAGTGAAGCCGAAAGTGGAAGTGAAGCCAGCTCCCAAACCGATCCAGACTCTGGAAGTGGAGTTGAGTCCGATGCAGAAGTTTCGGAAGTGGCTAGCCAATCTATTCAAGTAGAAGATATAGAGAAACAAGTAGCCCAGACTATTACATCAGTAGATCAACAGTTAGTAGCTACATCTAATATCGTAGCTAGCCTAATGGTTAGAACAAACCTTGATTCATACACCAATATGAACGAAGATATATTAATACAACCAACAATTGATGGAGGTAATGTAGATGAATACTATTCGAGAAACTATAGCGATGGTAGGAATATATATGCTGAGACTCAAACTAGCTATAATGACCCAGTCTTTCTTTATCAAAGGAAAGTTGAAGAAGCTGTTGACGAAGTGATTAGGGCTGAAGAACATTTAAGGAGGATACGTGGATATTAAAACAATTGCTACTGGTGTAGGTCTTGTGATTACAATAGCTGGTCTATTTGTATTCCAAGGTCAATTGATTCAGAGAGTGGATGTGCTTGAAGCTAGGTCTGCCCCAGATATTAAACCTCTGGAGCAAGACATAGCTATTAACAAAGCAGAGATTGCAGTACTCAAAGCAAAGGTTGAAGAGATTAAGGCTCGTAGCGATAATCCTCTTCAGTAGTAGAGTTGTAATAATCTAATAACTCTTGCTCTGTACCGTGTTCTTTCTGCCATGATTTGGTACCACCATGGATACCATGTTTAGGATGTTGATGATGGTCCCAGCAAAGTGGGATAAACTTCTTACTTCGCTGAGACATGCCGACATCAGATCGGAAGTGATGAATACTGGCAGGGATAAATCCTCTTCCTTGCCGCCTACACACAACACATCCATAGCATTGTGCCATATAACTCATTATCTTCTTTTCTCTTTTGTTTGGCGCTTTCTTCTTAGGCATTCTGCTATTAGTGTAGAGTAGCAGGAAGACGTATCTTCCTTATACCATGCTCAGATATTACAATTAGATTTTCTTTCTCTAATCTTTTAACAATCTTATACGCCTGGGATATAGCTGAAAGACCTAATCCCTCAGCTATTTCCCTATACGTTGGAGCATACCCATTAGCATTAATGAACTGCCTAATATATTCTAAGACTTCTGTCTGTAATCTAGTCATTAGAATGGTGGAGCTGTAGGATCATCATCAACAACAGATGCAGGCGTACTGTTTACTGATGATGTATCATCTTTACTCCCTAATAATTGTATGTTGTGACCAAAGGATACTTCAACTAGAGGTACTGTTCTAGCCTCCCCAGTATCACGATCCTTACTTTCAAAGCTAGTAACCAATCCCTCTAGGTATACTTGTTTACCTTTCTTTAGATAGGGATGTAGGTTCTCCACTAGTTTTTCATTCCATACTATTACATTGTGCCATTCAGTTACTTCCTCTCTACCTTTTCTTCTATTGGTAGCAAGTCCAAACTTCATGTATTGTTTTCCTGTTTTAGTATCATGAAGCTCGGCATCCTTGCCAAGCCTCCCTATTAAACAGACTCTATTCAAGTCATTAGCCATTAGCTTTTCCTCCATTTAGTTTCTTACGATGTATTTCTCCAGCTGCTTTGATTTGCATTTGAACTGGATCATTAAATACTGTTTCTATTATTTCCCATTTCTCATTTATCCAAGCATCTAACTGCTCGATAGTTTGAGTAGCTTCCATTGTTGTAATGTAATCATCTGGGTCATATAGGTCAGACTCATCTTCCTTACCGGTAGCCATAGAGAATAGTTTCATTTGGCAATACTTGAGAGCGTAAGATTGTGCCTTACCTGCTCCCTTGTCCTGCTTATCTATACCCTCTCCATATGCTGATACAACAATAGTATCTTTTGGATCGTCAAGATTTACTACAGTATAAGTACATTTAACTTTAGTTATATCTCCTATTCTTTCGTATTCAGAATAGTCTGGTATACCTATAATGTTTTGTGTTTCAAATACTTGTAGTACTTTCTTACTTACATTGTTATGAGTAACAACTGCATAAGCCATGCCGCCTTGTGTTGTTGCTACTGTTCCAATTTTCTTTACGATAGTAAATAACTTATCGTATAGACTCTTAGTTTTTGTTGTCATCTTCTGCCTCCATTTTTAAAGTTAAGATGTTTCGTTTGTTTCTTGCAACTACAACACCACATCCTCTCACTTCACGTGCATCATCTGGAACCAAATCTTTGATTGCATCCTTACACGCTTTAGCTTGTTCGACATAAGGTAGAGCAGATTTATATTGCATAACATAATCTCTCCACTTGATGTTGTCGTTGAAATCCATCCTAGTCATACCATTTAATTTGATATCAGCAGGTGGAATCTTTTCGCTTTGTATATTTCTAGGTTCTTTATCTTCTTCGACACAGTTCCAGAAATATTCTAATACCTTAAGCATTCTTCTTTGATAGGTAACATCACAATCTATTATGGTATGCTCCCATCTTTTATTCCCAAAGAATACTGATAGCCACAGATGATCCATAGCTGTTTGATATAGGTAGTGTTGTATCTGAGCGTAGTAAGTGTGAGCTACATTCTCCATAGTATTATGTTCATGAGTATGCTTTGCTTCACAAGGTACACCCTTACCCTCTGTATGACCATCAAGGTGTGATTGCATAAATGAATCATTCTTAATAGTTACATCTCTAATAATCTTTTCATCTATTTCTCTTTCAAGAAAATCTAGATTAAGAGATTCAGTAATGATACCTATTTGTACTGGTATTACACCAGATAAGTCTACTGGATCTGCACGTCCAGTTTTTTCTTTCCACAATTGTAGCCAATCTCCATCGTGCATGATTCTTTTAGAATCTGAACCACCAAGATAGCCCATTCGTTCTTCATTATTCATATGTTTACTCCGTTTATTATATAATTATACTACTTTTCTTCTACATCTGGTAGGTATTTGTTTCTTACTTTTCCTCCCATTTGCTTCCAAATTTCTAGCTGATAAAATCTTCTAGATGTTTTTATCAACCAGTCCCTATGTTCGATATACATCGGCTGACATATATCAATGAAGTCTTTAGGCAGTGGCAACCTAGGATATGTATAGGTAGTGAGCAACGTATGTGTTGCTTGTTCTATACAAAACCTAGGGTACTGCTCTAATAGATTGAAGTACTGGGTTAAACCAAAGTCATCTGGAACTTTGCATTGAAAGGTAGAGGCAATAGTCTCAAGTGCTATTGCTATGTCCTCTCTCTTGCAAGGTTCCATTTGAACTACATACTTCTGACACATATCAAGTGCAACGCCATCAATCCCCTTTTCTAGTGGGAAGTCGTTTGACACTCCCATTGATTGTTGAATCTCCTGACTTCGCAACTCTAAGAATACGCTTCCTTCTGTTCGAAACATTAGAGGTATTTGTTTCAGTGTGTCCTGACTCTCTAACTCCTCTTGATCTTTCGTACTCATCGGCACGCCTAATCCAGTTTCGGAAAGCTGCTTCCCAATTTGCTGATACACCTCCATTGCTGAGGTAATAGTCAACGAATTTTTCTTTTTCATATTGTATGTCTACTCCTGGATAGTCTGCCATCATCTTAAGTATTGTATCTTTTGATGGCATCCAATCCTCACTTATCTTTTTCTTGCTCATCTAGCCAGTCCTCGTAATAGCCTATGTCTGGGATAAAATCATACTCGTCAGCTAGGCTACCTCTGATAGAGAAGAAGCCTGGACACTCACGATATTCCATATACATCCTAGCGTAATAAGCTTTATAGTTATTGTTAACCTTGAATGGATCTCCCTTTCCATCCAAGTCCGTGTGATACCTAACAACATTCATAATGATTTCTATACTGTAGTGATCACGTCTCTCTCTTTGACGATCAGCTAACTCTACAATCTTATGAAATATTTCAGGATTGTTCTTGTTGAATCTAACAAAGTTAACTGCGAAAGACATCTGTTTGTCTAGCGCATCTTGTCTTTGATTATATTCAGCAGCTGCTTCCATAACAGCATCATGCTTTTCGATAGCTTCTAACTGATCTTCTGTCATACTATCGAAGTACATTTCTTTTACTCTACCCATTAGAACACCTCCTTATCAAAGTCTAATTGACCATCATCAATGACCATTAGTTCTGCTTGATTGTTATATCTATGTATATATATGGGTACTTTGTATGTCAACCCACTATACTTATCTAGATAGTACTCGTATTCGACACCGTCACCACCGATATACTCACATTTATCTAAAGATATTCTATGATATTTTTGTTTACTCATTGGAATACCTCTTTATTAAACTTATATTATTTAACATATTATTTCCTATCCATTTTACAGCATCTGAATAACTGCTCACTTCTACAATACCGCCATCATGATATTCATCATCAACGAATATATCAAAGTGATAAGTATCATCAGCTGTTGATAGTTCTACATTTATTTTTATTTCCATTTAAGCTACCTCCTGGATCTCAAGACCCATGATGTTTAACATATAGTTTGTTGCTTGTTGTGCCTTACCCACTGCTATATTAAATGCTCTCTTATCATCAGAGAGTAGCTGTATCCAGCTGTTTAAGTATTGAGCGTGGTCTTTTCTAGGTGCTGATATCACACCTAATTGTACACACATAAAGCATGAGGTAAGTTCAGCTATGAGTTCTTCCATAGCATACTTCTTATCTCCAAACTTTCCTTTAAGATTGCGATCTAATCTAGATTCATGACCGGTACGATGTGCCTCTTCATGAGTCCTGGTACCATAGTAATCAGCTGCTGAATCAAACTGTTTAAAGTCTGGCATTCTAATCTCATCCTTACTAGGTATATAACAAGCCGTATTACCTGGCTTAACTACTGAACCTAGCTTAGCAATGAGAGCATCAGCTTCATCTGATCTAGTATCTTGATTGATATCTACTGTGTCAAAGCCACTAAACTTACCAACATCTCCATCGACTTGCTCGATATTGAATGCTATATATTTGCCAAACTTTGGACGACCGTCCTCATCTTTGCCTTTGTATACTGTAAGCTTAACTGCTTTAGCTCCTTTCTTTACCTGACATCCATGCCAACTCCATTGATCATAGGTTCCCCATACTGTTCTATCAAAATCAGATAGACTAGCTAGAGTTACCAGATTACCACCAGATAGGTAGTGTCCTTGACAAGTAATGAATCTTTTATTACGCCATGGCTTTTGCCAATCAGTATTCCCAGATTTCATTAGCTTAAGAATCGCCTCGCTTAATAGGGTAGGCGTACCCTTACTCTCTCTCTTCATATTTAACTCCAAGTTGTATAGATGTAATACATATGTACTACATCTATACTATTATTATACTATCTAACAGATTTCAAATCCACCAGATTCTCTACAGAATTTAATGAAACTCTCTAGATTATCCACTGCGAATGGATAAGAATCAGCCCAATCATGTTCGGCATATATCTTATCCCATTCTTCTTTATGTTTAGGTTCAAGATCACACGCTGCTTTAACATTATGTTTAGCTAATAGATCATTCATTTGTTTATCAATAAACTTATTATGTTCTTTAGCTTTCTTCATCTTATCCATGATCTCATCCTCAACTTGCTTAGCATCGCCAGAGTCTATGTGTTTCTGCATACGATCTGCTATCTTCCAAGCTAACGCTTCAGATACTTTATGTCCTCCGTTCTCATGCCATCCTTGATGGTCATCTTCTGGAATAAAGTCTTGACAGCAGTACAACACATAGTTTGCTAGCTGTCGCCACCACCATACATTATTCCTAAAATATGTACCATCTTGTTCCATCCAATCTTCGTATTGCTTATGCCAGGCATCTTTGTCTGTGTTAAGCAATTCTATATTTGGTCTTTTATGTTCTTGTTCAGCTGGGTTCATCCCATATAAATCAAATCCCATAATATTTTCCTCTCTCTCTGTTGAGGATAGGAAGCCACCTGATGTATTACATAAGCTCGATACTTAGTTAACATCTCTTACTTCCTATCCCATTAGTTATTTATTTATTGCCATCCCAAGCTAGACCTTGACTAATGTCAGGTATAACTGGGCTGTCAATCCCTACATCTTTGAATACTTTATCAATAAATCTTCTAGCATCTGTGATGTCGTATCCGCTATGCAGTACCTGATAACAGGCATTCTCTGCATCGTTAAGATGTTTTAATGCTGATCCTTTAGCTGATTTTTCATAAGCAATCTCAGCTTCGGCTCTGCATTTTTCAGCTACTAGCTTATTAAAGTAATAGATATCTGGTTGTTTATCTGCTTCATTCCCATAGCTTTGACTCATTTTAAACTTGTGTCTATGCTCTGGTTTAGATTCAGAATGATCAGTATCAAGATGAGCATTAACTTTATCCTCTACTTGCATAGCTATCTCTGCTTCTTTAGCTCGTAAGATATCAAGCTTGGTTTGCATGGTTAACTCAAACTCTTTACGTGCATCACTAGCACTTTTGTATTGATCTATAAGTTTCTCACAACCAATTATCTTAACGTATTTAGGTATAGCTTTATCAAGATTCTCACTGATTAGAGAGTCTCTTTCGTTTTCATAAACACGTCTATGTTTAGAGAATTTATTTTGTATATCCTCTTTCATCCATTGCATATCTGGTACACGGATGGGAGTCATACGCTTGTTATTGTCTGGCATAATTGCCTCCTTGTTTAGGTTACATCCTTACGACCGTAAGGAATTCATTGAGGAAGTGCCGAAGATTGTATATCCCATGGTCTATTCGGCACTCCCGGTAGCTTTGTTTATCAGTACTAGCTACTTTATATATTTTTTGTTAATTCATTAAGGATAGATAGGCTCTTAAGAACTTTATAAGTACTATGTCTACACTCATTGCAACGTATACCGATATTCATGAGGATCTACAACTATACTACCTATCTATCCCACAGATACTCCAGACTCAGTCAGCCTGGAAGTTTCTTATTCTTTCCACACTCCTTTTTCTCTAAGGAATGTAATACATTCTTCTTTAGTCATATGATTTACATCAATCATCTGACCCTCTTTAGAATACTCATCTCTACATCTATCTCTTAGATGATCCAGATACATACGATCAGACTCTTCTTCCATCTCATCACGTTCATTCTCCCACCACGTATTGATGATAGAAAGTAATGATTGAATGCCATCTCTATACCCTTGACGATAAGAGAGGTCACATCTAACTGCTGATGCAAGCGATGTATTCTTATGCTCATCAGGTAAGCTAGTTAAGTTATTGTCATTAAGTTCTACTGCACGATCTCGTAGTGCAGTTAAGACATCTAGTTTCTCAAACATATTTGACTCCTATATTTCTATGTTTATTCTACATTATAGCACAATTCTGTGTGAGCTGAGCTATACCCTAACTTCCTTGTAAAAATCATCTCGTGATTTTTTATTACTCACTGAAAGACATAACTTTCAGTGTAATTTGTCACGCTTTAGCGTGGCTAATGGGCGAACGTCAGTGAGACCTGGGATTGTGAAGTACTACCATTTCTGATAGTACTCCACATTCTAGACTAGGCTCTATACTGATTTCTAGTCATTGCCTGTGCCTCTTTGATAGCGTCAAGCAAGTCTAAAGTTTGAGCAACATCATCAGATATACCACTTTCGATGATAATCTGTTGTTGATACTTCGCTCTTTCAATCGAAGCTACAAACTTCTCGCCTGCTTTTCTGAAGCGTCTAGCACTAACATCAGTAGTAGCTTTCTGCTCATTGCGACCTATGAAGCCATCAATATATTCAACAATCACACCTGCAAATGCTCTGAATGTATCAGAACTTTCCAAGTCAATAGTATCTGTTTTAGCGTCATAGCTAGAGTCCATTTTAATAAACCCTAGTTTTCTGTATAGCTCCTCAATTAGAGGTAGAACTATTTGCTGTTTCTCTTTTTTACTTACCATTTTTATAACTCCTGTGTTTTTAAACACATATATTAATTAATCATCAAATAATAAAATAACTGATGACGCCACCCTGTTATCGCACAATAATTTATATGTCATATGGCGTAGTAAACAACAGAGAGGCACGAACGCTTTGTTTACACGTGTATTTACCATTGACATATAAATTTGTGTGATATCTTAAAGGCGACAACAGTTTTTTTTTAGGCGAAGCACGTGGGAACAATCTACCTAACTTTACAGAACGACAAAAGCAAGATAGACTCAATTTATGAAGGATATAACACCGAAAGCTAAACTACTAGTAGATACTATCGTAGCCAAAGGATGTAGTATAACAGAAGCGTCAAAATTGGCAGGATATAAAGGAAACTCTGCACGTGTGTCTGCCTCACGAATGCTACACAAACCAGAAGTACAAGCATATCTTCATCAACAAATACAATCTAAACTATCCTTGTCTTCTACTAAAGCATTATCAACTATTAATCATCTTGTAACTAATGCTAAATCAGAGTATGTAAAGCTTGAAGCTAGTAAAGATATACTGGATAGGGCAGGACATAAAGCTCCTGATAAACATCAACATCTTATGGCTGGTAACTTTAACATCAACATCGATATTTCCTAGGTTTTATTCGTGCTCGTCACGAATAATGATGGGTGTGGGTTAAAAACCCACGCTACGAACTTGCGATATGTCCTGCTCCGACATAATTTCCCCAAAAGGTATTTACATGATCTATCTCCTCGTGATATAAAGAGAGAGAAGTCATATAGGCTTTTTGAAAAAATTTTTAACTGGAGGGTTAGAGATATGCCAAAAGGTAAAGGATATGGATCAATGCCAGGGAGCCAAGAAGCAAGGAATAAATTAATTGCTGCTTATAAGCCTAGACCTGCAAGGGGTCCTAAATCAAAACAAGGTTCTGGAGCGCCAGTGATCCAACAACACTCTAAAGGGGTTAAGAGATCCATGCTATGGAATAACATGATTGAGTCTCATCCACATCTGTACCATGAAGATCCGTCTTTAAGTGCATGGAAAAGAGCAGAAATGGCGACTCATCAAAAGTATGGTATCAGACCAAACAACAGTAAGGTTTATACTAATCCAGGCGATCAAGCTGGGATTGGTTCATCTAGAGCAAGACAAAAACTAATCATGACCTTATATCCTAAAGGATTAAAGTAAATGGCAGCAGCACCAGCAGTAGGATGGCTTTTATCAGGTTTAAGGTGGGCAGCGCCTTACGTAGGTAGAATATCCCCTGGAGCAACAAGTCTTTTTAATTATACTACTAAAGGCTTCAAAAGGATGGGCTCTACACTAAATCAAATGTGGACCAAGGGTAGGATCAATCAAATTAATCCTCAAAATGTTTTGTATAAAAATATTCGAGGCAAACCTATTCTAACTAACAAAACAGGAAAGCATAAGGTTGTAGGTGGGAAAAAGCAATACGAGCCAGATATCAAAGTTATTGATAGAAAACGCTCTATGGCTGCACAAGCTAAAGATAATGCTGCTGATGCACTGGCTATGCAAAGAACGGCTGTAGGAACTACAGGGTATTATCTAGCATCGTCTGCTTGGAGCGGCTTAACCAATCCATATAAAATGCCAATAGAGCCAAAGAAAAAAGATAAAGATAAAGACATGAATAAAGACTCTAATCAGACTCATGGACCTCTAAATACCACAGGTATTGGTAATGATGCTGATAGTGGAGGCATGGTAGAGGCTAAGCCAGTACCAACCAAACCTCAAGGAGTAGGGCTTGGGAGAGATACTACCATTCAAGTTACACAAGTAGATCCTATCAATTCAACAATTGTAACTCCATATTTTGTAGGCAGAGATCCTGCAAACATGGCATATAGAACACTTGAGCAAAATGTAAGAAGACCTCAAGACTCTAGGCAATTAGCCAAGAAAAGAAGTCTTCTAGCGAGGGTTTAATGAGTTTAGAAAAAAATAAAAGAAAAGCAAGGCAAATGGTAGCTAATGAAAAGAAAAACCAAAATGCTGATAGAAACAAGAGAGTCAAAGATTATATCGAAATGAAAATGCTTAAAGGTTATACCAGAGAAGAAGCTTCTCATATGGCACAAGCATTAATTGATAATCAAATGAGGTAAACATGGCTCTACCAGCAGTAGTAGGTTTGGGCAAGTTAGGATGGACTTTACTTAAGCCATTAGCTAAAAAAGCACTACCTGTGGCTCTTAAAGGGCTAGGATACGCCAGTAAAGCTTATCAGGGATATTATTATACCGAAGTAGCTAAAGAGGCAGCAAAGGGCAATTGGGAGCCTGCAACGGATGCAGCTCAATTTGCTTTACTTGGCAAGTTTAGTAAAGCTCCAACCGTACTTAAAGCTAAAGATACCGTAAGTTTCCCAAAAGGCTATGGTCAAGTAACTACTAATAAAAAAAGTTTAGTCCAAGTAGATCCCAGTAAAATAAAGCATGATAGAACTCCTATTTCATCAGGAGCTCAAGGGGCTAGTGTTTTTAAAGAAACTAATATTACTCACAAAGGAAAACCTATTGAGCAAAAAGCATTTGAAGATATTGTAAACAAAGCTAAAAAAGAGGGAACTTATCCAAAAGACAGAAAAGATGTATCAGCCTGGATGAAAAAACAAGGGTTTGAAGTCAAAACCACAGAACATCAAATTAGCGGCAGACCTGCTACCCCAATACCAAAACCTCAACCTCAAGTAAGTGTAAGTGAGGGATCAATTTTAGATGCTATGAGAGGAAAATCAGCAGGAACTAAAGTAACGCTAACCTTGAAAGATTTGGGCTATACCGATAAACAAATAGCTGGTATTAGAGGGGCTGAGGCTGTTAAGAATTTAAAAGGTACAGGTAGAACAACAGTAGTAACTACTGGAACTAATGAAGCTCAGCTAAAAAAAGTACACCGTACTATAATGAAAGACAACAAACCAGTAATGGAAATGGACCCAAGAACTGGCAAACCAACACCTAAATTACAAAATGTCTATGTAGCTCATAAAGGACAATCTCTCAAATACAAAGAGGGTGTTGATGTAACTACAGGAGAAGTTATACCGGCTGGAGCTAGACCACTTAAACTTAAAGTACATCTAGATGAAAAAGGTAATCCTGCACAATTCGTTACTATGCCAAATATTAAATTAAATCGTAAAACTCAATCTTTGTATATTGATCCAAAAAACCCAACAGTAACTAAAAAAACTTATAGTGGAATGGCTACTTCTGGATGGAAAGTAGGAGAGGAGTATAGACCAAAAATAGCAGGGCGTCCTGAAAATATAGGCACAGGAGCTGATTATGGTAAATATGGAAGAGGATCAGATATTGAACAATTCCAGGCTTGGAGTAGAAGTGGAGTACAAACCAGTTATAAAAGTGAAACTGCTAAAATTATAAATGAACGAAACCGATCTATTATTGCTGAGCGTGTTAGCAAAAAACCAGCTCATGCAGAAAAAATTGCTCTAGCAGAACAAGCTAAAATAGAAGATGTTGCTAAGTTTAGAATAAGAGATGCAGCTAAAAAAGGCGATCCAATAGATGAAATCTTTATGTCTGGGGATAGTTTTGCTGATGATCTATATGCTAAAGCGTCTATTAAAGAAGCTGCTAGATTAAAACTTAAAATACCTAAGATAACAAAAAGCACTACTAATGTTTATTATGGATCAGGAGAAAATAAAGAATTAAGTAATTTAGCATTAAGACCTTTTAAATATCAAGGAAGAGAATATAAAACAGTAGAACACGCTTATCAAACTTTAAAAAGCGGAAAATTTGATGAAGCTACTTATTTAAACAAAAAATGGGGAGCAGGAGTCAAAATAAGCGGAGCTAGTAGTGATAAAACTTATGTATTTGCTGATAATATAAAAGGTGTTGGTAGTGGACCAAAATCTGGACAAGCAGTTATAAGAGGTAAACCAGGAGCTCATGGAATCCCAAGCAAAGTAGATCCAAAAACTTATATGACTGATGCAAATTATGTATTAAATAAAGCAGCAATTGATAAAGCTATCGCTAACATTCCAAAAGATAAACCTATTGTAATTTCATCTGGTGGTATAGGCACAGGTCGTGCTAACTTACAAGAAACAGCACCTAAAACTTTTGATTATTTACAAAAATCATTAAAAAAAGCTGGGCTTCATCCTGATAAACTAGGTCCAAATGTAACAAAAGTAGATAAATTTCCAACATTGCAAGATTCTAAAGTAAATAAACAGATTAGCGATAAATTAATGGAAGATTTAATGACCGAGTCTTTTAAACAAAATCCTAAAGCAATGGAAAGACTTAAAGCAACTGAAGGTATTTTTACTCATACACAAGATAAAGGATATTGGGGCAAAAGATTTCCAGAACTATTAACTAAGATAAGAGGGGGAGATGCTATAGAAACTAAGGCAGCTAAAAATTGGTTACTTCAAGATAAAAGATATACAAGAACTGTGCATGATTATCAATCTCCTGATCTACCAACAAAAGAGTTAGCTCATGATGTTAAAGCCTTAACATCTGCTAAAAAATGGATGAATCAAGATCCAAGAATAACAGGAAGCGCAGCTAAGCCTGGAGTAGGAGTAGGTACTCAAGGTAAAGCTATTGCATTTGAATCAGGATTATCTACTAAATATGACGTTACCAATAAACAAATTAGCAAAGGAGTAGGGGATAATAAGATTTTGTTAAACACTACAGGGGAGCAAGTAGGTCGTTATATGAAAAATAAATATGCAAATATTCCAAATGTAAAAGTATCAGGTCCAGGAGAGTCAAGTACTGTATCTGGTATTGTAGGGCAACCTAATGCAATATCAAAACAAAGTGACCTTTTCTGGAAAATATCACAAACACCACAGGATTTATCTACTAAACCATTGGTTTATAAAGTTAAACCAAGAATAGATAGAACAGTTATAGATGCTGAATATAGAAGATATTGGAGAAGTACGAGCAATAAAAAATCTCAAGAAGCTTGGAAAAAATTCTTAGGCACACACTTTAAACCTATACCACCAGGGAAAGGATAATGGCACATTCCATAGAAAAACTTAATAAATACTCATTTGACGGTCTTAATAAGCTCAGACAAGCCGTTAAACTTCGGTACATGAAAGACTATCCAAAAGAATTTGTAAGCGATTATGAGGCTGATAAGGTCCTTGAGACGCTTACTCCAGAGACATTAGAACAATTGTATCAAATGGTAACCAATAAAAGGGTAGTTACAGACGATGGCATCATTAAATTATAAGCCAGATGGCTTAACTATTAAGGAATTTATGAAAGATAATTCCTTTTTTAGAGGGCTTAGAGGTCCAGTAGGATCAGGAAAATCGGTTTGTTGCTGTATTGAAATACTAAGAAGAGCGTTATTACAGAAGCCTGGAGAAGACGGAATAAGAAAATCTAGATGGGCTGTCATTAGAAATACCAATCCACAGCTCAAAACTACTACCATTAAGACTTGGCTAGACTGGTTTCCAGAAGAACATTGGGGTCCTTTCAAATGGTCTGTTCCTTATACACACCATATTAAAAAAGGAGATATTGATCTAGAAGTTATCTTCTTAGCCTTAGATAGACCAGAAGATGTAAAGAAACTATTGTCATTAGAATTGACAGGAGTGTGGATCAATGAAGCGAGAGAGATACCTAAATCAATTGTGGATGCTACCACTATGCGTGTTGGACGTTTTCCTAGTATGCGTGATGGTGGTCCTAGCTGGTATGGTGTGATATGTGATACTAACCCTCCAGATACAGATCATTGGTGGTCTATCCTATCAGGAGAGGCTGTAATCCCTGATTATATTACTAAACAAGAAGCTAAGATGTTAATCAAACCAGATAATTGGAGCTTCTGGAACCAGCCTCCAGCAATGTTTGAAGATTTTAATAAAGATCGTGAGCTACAAGGCTATAAGGATAATAATAAAAAAGAGAATGGACAAAATCTAACTAAGAATTATTATGAAAATATTATACGAGGTAAGACTAAATCATGGATTGATGTATATGTTTTAAACCGATTAGGACAAATTGAAGACGGCAAACCTGTGTATGAAATGTTTAGAAAAGATACTCATGTGGCTAGATCAGACATAGCAATCATGAAAGAAACTCCAATTCACATAGGAATTGACTTTGGATTAACTCCAGCAGCAGTATTTGGTCAGAGAGTTAGAGGCAGATGGCTAATAATTGATGAGCTAGTAGCTGAAGATATGGGTATTTTACGCTTCAGTGACCTTATTAAACAGAAAATGGCAGAGTATATGCCTAGAAAATACGTTATATATGGCGATCCAGCTGGCGATCATAGAGCACAAACAGACGAATCTACCCCATTTCAGATACTTAGAGGGCGCGGAATCATAGCTAGACCAACACATTCTAACGATATTACATTGAGATTAGAGAGTGTTAATGCTACATTGCAGAGAATGATAGATGGAGATTCTGGAATATTAGTAGATCCAAAGTGTATAAATCTTATCAAAGGATTTGATGGAGGATATCATTACAGAAGAATGCAGGTATCAGGGGAACGCTATGATGAGAAGCCAAATAAGAACAGGTTTTCTCATGTGCATGATGCTTTACAGTATATGCTATTGGGCGCAGGGGAGGGCAGACAATTGACTGTTGGACAAAAAACTGCTAGACCTATAGTAGCGAAAAAGAATTTTAATGTTTTTGAGTTAAAACCAAAAGCAATATATAGGAGAAGATAATGTGTTTTAGTAGCCCATCAGTACCAGAACCACCAAAGCCACCTGATACAAGTGAGCAAGAAGCTGCTGCCGCTGAAGATAGAAAAAGATTAAGACAGCAACAAAATCTTGAAACTGCTAAGTTAAAAGAAGAAGCATTTCAAAATAGACTACAAGCTTACTATGGAAAAAGAGGAAGAGGGTCACTTCTTAGTGGTCAAGGAGGAGGCAGAGGGTTTGCCTTAGAAACAAGCTTAATGTCTAAGAAAAATCTAGGTGCCTAATGGTAGTACAAGTAGCAACACCACCTGAAATTAACTATTATGAAGCTCCAGTTAAGCAATTATTGAAGCGTTATGAACACGCTAAGTCTATAAAAGATCAATGGAATGGTACATTTGAAGAATGTTATGAGTATGCTTTACCACAAAGAGAGAGTTTTTATACTGAAACTAGAGGCAGAAGACGTACGGATCGCATCTTTGATGAGACAGCAGTAGTCGGAGTACAAGAGTTTGCCTCTAGATTACAAGCAGGAATCGTACCAAACTATGCCAGATGGGCTGATTTTGTAGCTGGAAGTGAAGTACCAAGAGAACAACAAAAAGAAGTTAATTTGGTATTAGATCAAGTAACTGAGTATGTATTTGAAATATTACAGCAATCTAACTTCTCTCAAGAAGTACATGAATCTTTTTTAGATATAGCTTTAGGTACTGGTATCCTACTTGTTGAAGAGGGAGACGCTGTTAATCCTATAAAATTTAAAGCTATTCCTTTACCACACGCTGTTTTAACATCTGGACATGATGATAAAGTAGATCACGTCTTTAGAAAACGTATGATTCGTATGAAAGAATTGATTGTTGCTTATCCAAATGCTGATTTATCAGAGAAAATGATGACTGAAATGGGTAAAAATCCAGACAAAGAATGCGAAATAATCGAAGTTTGTTATAGAAATTACTACAATACTAAGGAAGAAGAGCATCATTTTTGTGCTATTTCTAAAGAATATGAGCATAAATTGTACCAAGAAACCTATAAAGGACTAGGATCTAACCCATATATTGTCTATAGATGGAGCAAATGCGCAGGAGAAGTATACGGTAGAGGACCATTACAGCTTGCTTTACCAGCAATTAAGACTGCAAACTTAGTAGTAGAATTAATATTAGAGAATGCTCAAATGGCAATCTCAGGTATGTATCAGGTAGAAGATGATGGTGTTGTTAACGTTGATAACATATCTTTAATCCCTGGAACTATCATTCCAAAGGCAGCAGGATCACAAGGATTAGTGCCAATAGCTCCAGCAGGAAATTTTAATGTTAGTGATTTAGTATTGAGAGATATGAGAACGAATATTAAGAAAGCCTTATATAATGATATGCTAGGTAATCCTAATGAAAAAACACCTATGTCAGCTACTGAGGTAGCAGAAAGACAAGCTGATTTGTCCAGACAGATTGGAGCAGCCTTTGGTAGATTACAATCAGAATTAGTAACGCCTCTATTACAGAGAGTAGTATACATCCTTAAAAAGCAAGGACGTATCAAAATACCTTTAGTTAATGGTAGAGAAGTTAAAGTAGACTCTTCTAGCCCATTAGCACAAGCTCAACATCAACAAGATGTGGGTACAATTGACAGATTTTTAGCTATGATGCAAGGCAGAGTGGGTCCTGAACTTACTAATATCCTAGTAAATCAACCTAGTGTTGCCAAATATGTAGCTAAAAAACTAGGTATTCCAGAGGAACTCATTCGTTCTGAGGAAGAAATGCAGGCTGCTGCACAACAGATGCAACAAATGATGCAACAACAACAGCAGGCACAACAAACCGAGGAGGAACCAGCTCCTCAATAGGAGATAATATGACAGAGAAAAAGCCCAATATGCTGATTGGTTTAGACGGAATTAAGCGAAAACCAGAAGATGAGGAGAACTTAAATACTTTGTTTTACAAAATGTTCAATACATCTGGTGGTTCAGAAGTCTTAAGATATCTCAAATCAATAACAATAGAGCAAATCGGTGGTCCAGATATATCTAATGAAACACTTAGACATATAGAGGGTCAGCGTTTTTTAATTGGTCTTATACAAAGACGAATTAATAAAGGCATAAGTCAAAACAGAGTACAGGAGACAACTAATGAGTGAAGAACAAGCACCAGTTACTGAAGAAGTAGCACAAGAACAAACTGAAGATGTTTCACGTGAAACAACAGAACAAACAGAACAAGCAGTAAGACCAGAGATCATACCAGAAAAATTTTGGAATGCTGAAACTGGAGAAATTAATGTTGGGGATCTAGCACATTCTTACAATAACTTAGAAAAAATGGTATCTGGCAAACAAGATGCTATGAGAGAACAAGTTATGGCAGAATTAACTGAAGAAGCTAGATCACAAGCACCTGAAGAACCATCAGGATATAATCTACCTCCATTGGTAGAGGGTATTACTGAAGAAATGGTAGAGTCTAATCCAATGACTGCTTGGTGGAGAGATCAATGCTATGAAAGAGGATATTCAGAAGAAGATTTTCAAGATGGCATTAATAAATATATTGAAACTATGATGAGTGGACAACCTAATTTAGAAGCTGAAGTAGAAAGATTAGGAGAAAACGCTACTGATAGGCTTAATGCAGTAAATGCCTGGGCTAGTAGCTATTTTCCTCCAGAAGAATATGAAGTATTGGCAGCTACATTAGGACAATCGGCAGAGGGCATAACTATACTAGAACGTATGCAAGCTGGATTAACTGGAAACAGAAGCCAAGCATCACAAGTAGCACAACCAGAAAGAGAGTTAGGAATTGATGATGTCAAACAAATGATGAATGATAAGCGTTATTTTGACCAAAGACATAGAGATCCTGCTTATGTTAAAAAGGTAGATGATGCCTGGAATAGGTTAAATTTATCCGGTAAGGTCTAGTGCTTTATGTAGAAAAAGGAACACCAGCTCACGCTTTCGAGCTGGCGTTCAAGCTTTCTCAATTAGATAAATATGAATTAGCAGTACATGGAAAAGACCCAATATCTGCTCTTATAGCTCCATTTAGATACACCAGAGATAATATAAACACTTACACAGTCCTTAAAGATAAGAGAGTAGTAGCAATGTTTGGTGTAGTTTCTGATCGTTTTGACTTAAAAAAAGGCACTGTATGGTTTTTATCAAGCGATGAATTAGAAGAAAACTCTTATTATTTTTCTAAAAGAACAAAAAAATGGTGTGATTATTTCTTTTCTGATTATGAATATTTACACAATATTATAATAAAAGAGCATAAAAAGAATATAAAATGGCTAAAATGGCTTGGATTTAGCTTTAAAAATAAGAAAATTATTGTCAAAGATGTAGAATTATTGTACTTTTATAAGAAGATACATAGAGTATCTAAGGATATACAGCCCATTTTAGGGGATATCGGTCCTATATGGACAACCGAGATAAGCTAAAAAAGGACAACTGTTAGTTTAATATTAACAATTTGGAGGCTTAATATGGCTACGCAAATTTCTAATGCGTTTATTAAGCAGTTTGAAGCAGAAGTCCACATGGCTTACCAGAGGATGGGTTCCAAACTGCGCAATACCGTTAGACAAACAAACAATGTCATAGGTAACCAAGCACGATTCCAAAAGGTTGGCAAAGGGGCAGCGTCTACTAAATCTAGACACGGTCAAGTCAATACTATGGAAGTCACACACTCTACTGTTGATGTTACATTGAGCGATTACTATGCTGCCGACTATGTCGATAGTTTAGATGAACTCAAGACTAACATAGATGAGAGACAGGTGTTGGCAATGAGTGCTGCGGCTGCTCTAGGACGTAAAATGGACCAATTAATTATCGACATCTTTGATGCTGGTTCTAACTCTGCTAATATCGCACACGGCTCTGCTGGTTTAACACTAGCTAAAGCTTTAACTGTGTACGAAACATTTGGTGAAGCTGATGTACCAGACGATGGACAAAGATATTTTGTTGTGTCTCCTGCTGGCTGGGCTGATCTACTACAAATAGATCAATTCAGTAGAGCAGAATATGTGGGAGAGCAAGACTTACCTTACGCTGGTGGAATGACTGCTAAACGTTGGTTAGGATTCTTGTGGTTCACACATTCGGGATTAACTGTTGACTCTAGTAACCGTGATTGTCACGCTTGGCACAGTAGTGCTGTTGGCTTGGCAACTGGTTCAGATGTTAGGACAGAAATGAACTATGTACCTGAAAAGGTCAGTAACTTGATTACATCGTACTTTAGTGCTGGAGCTGTTGAAATAGACGGCAATGGTCTAATACAATGTATCATAGCGGAATAAGGAGGTAAATCATGGCTTTAACAGCAAGTGCTTTAAAAAAGATAGCTGGGGCAGGCGATCAGAATCTCTTTGTTTATAAGAGTACTGACGCTGTAGGAACAATCGCTGGTTCTGGATACTTTAATAGTGTCACAGATGATTTAAAACAGTTTGATATAATTATAGCTGTAGGTGCCACTGGTGGTACTGCAACTGTAGATGTATTGATTGTTTCATCTGCAACAGGAGCTGCGACTGTAACCTGCACGAACGGCACATAATAGAATGAGAGGGAGAGTTTTTGAGACTCCGAGTTCTCTCCCTCTTTAAAAAATATGAGCGCAAGTAGTAAATATGATATATGCAGTAAGGCTTTAGTATTAGTAGGTGCTAATACAATAAGTAGCTTTACGGCAAATACTACAGAATCTGTAGTAGCAAACCAATTATATGAGACTACATTAGAAAATATGCTTACACGATCTCGTTGGAGATTTGCTTCTAAACAAGCGCAATTATCTCGTAATGCTTCAGCACCAACAGCTAGATGGTCAGCAAAATATGCTGTACCTACTGGAGCATTAATTATCCATACTGTAACCATTAATGACAATGTTATAGAATTTGATAGGTATGAATCTGATATATTATGTGATGCTTCATCATCAGATACAGTAGTAGCAGATTATACTTTTCAACCCTCAGAGGCTAATTTTCCACCCTATTTTGAACAAGCATTAGTATTTGAACTAGCGTCTTTATTCGCTGGTGCAATAGCTAGAAACGATAGTTTGTCTAATCTTTATCAACAAAGAGCAATGGCTCAACTAGCAATAGCTAGAGCAGCTGATTCACAAGCACAAACTACACGTAAAGTAGACACTAATAGATTTAGAAATAGGAGGAATGCAGGAGCTTTAGGCACAATTAAAGCTACTGTTGGCTCATAGATGGGTGTATCAAGAGTAAACCAAACAAGTTTTCATTCAGGAGAATTATCTCCATTACTTGAAACTAGAAACGATTTAAAAGTTTATGGATCTGGCTTAAAAAAGGCAAGGAATTGTTTATTGAGAAACCAAGGATCAATAGAAAGAAGACCTGGAACATTTTTTAGAGCAGATTTAGGAGGACAATCTAGATTAGAATCCTTTATATTCTCTGGCGATCAGGAGTATATCTTCGCCTTTCAAAACACTGCTCTTAAGATATACTCCACTGCTGGCGTATTACTTCAAACAATAACCTCACAACCTTGGGATACAGCAGATTTATTTGAATTAACCTTTACACAACAAGCTGATACGATGCTTGTTTTTCATGAAGATTTTATGCCAAGAATTATTACGAGAACAGGAGCTACGACTTTTACTTCGGCAGCTTTTGCATTTGATAGTAGTGTAAATTCAGAGGAAGTATATCAACCATATTTTAAATTTGCAGATGAAACTATTACATTAGACATCAACTCTGTTACTAAAGGAGATACTAATGTCACTTGTACTACTTCAGCTGATCATTTTACTTCAGCACACGTGGGATCAAGAATAAGATATATGGGAGCTGAGCTTGATATTACAGCTTATACTAACGCTACAACCGTTACTGCTACGCTTAAAAAAGTACCACTTATGGAGTTAGATGAAGATCCATTTGCCACGGCAGCTGGTAGTTCAACAGTAACAGTAACTCATGTAGGACATGGATTTACTACAGGAGCTTCTGTAACTATAGCTGGGGCAGAATCTATATTTGATACTGATGGAGCAGGTATATCTTACTCAAACCTAAATGGAGCTAGAACAATTACTGTAATAGACGACAATCATTATCAATTTGCAACTGGATCTGGAGATGCAGCTACTGAATCTGTAGACGGAGGAGGTGTGAGAGTTACTGTATCTGGACATCCACCTACTAGAAATTGGGATGAACAAGTGTTATCTGCTGTTAATGGATATCCAAAAACAGGAGTATTTCATGAACAAAGATTATTTATGGCTGGAGTTAGCAATATTCCTGATCTAGTAGCTGGTAGTCAAACAGGAGCATTTTTTAATTTTGATGTAGGAGAAGCTTTAGATTCAGAATCTATACAAATACAAATAGCATCAGATGAAATCAATGAAATAAGACATTTGAAATCATCTAAAGTATTAGAAATATTAACTAATACTGCTGAATTTTTCTTAAAAGCTTCAATAGGTAAACCATTAACACCAACAGATATACAAATTGTTAGACAATCATTGTTTGGATGTAGTCAAAAAGCAATGCCAAGGCAATACGATGGAGGTACTATTTACATTCAAAACAACAATAAAACCGTTAGAGAGTTTGTTTTTAATAGCTCAACAGAGGAATTTGCATCCGCTCCTATTGCATTGGTATCTAGTCATGTAGTTACCGATGCACAGGATACTGCTCAAGTAAATTCTTTATCAGATCGTGATGAACAATTATTCTTTATAGTTAATGCAGATGGATCTATGGCTGTATATTCTGCTCAAAGATTACAAGAAGTAAATGGATGGGTTATCTGGACTACAGGTACTATTGAATCTGTATGTTGTACTTCTCAAATTACTTATGTTGCAGTAAAAAGGACTATAAATTCAGCTACTGTTTATTATTTAGAACAATTTGCATCAACATCTTTTGATATACCAACAGATATGACGGTCACAAAGACCTTGTCAGCGAGCTACCAACCCCACGGTTCCCCCCTCACGAAAGGAACGACTAGTAGCTCGACTGGCTTAATTGCTGATGGATTTACTAATGCTCCTCAAGTAGGAGAGAAATTCAAGTTTGCCGGTACAGGCACAGAATACACTATAAATGCTGTTGCTACTACATCAACAACAGGAGAATATAGTATTACTCTTAACGCTGCTGTTAGTACATCTGATAATGTTGAGCTTAGGTTTACTTATTCTAAAACTTGGTCTGGCTTGAATTCTGCTCCTGATATGCGAGGATTGACAGTTCATGGAACATCTGGATCAACAGAGGGGGGAAATATAAATTATTATGGAGACGGAACAGTTACTAGTGGGGGTGTTGTTGTACTTGACTCTGTTGCTGCTGCTGTAGATATAGGGTTAGATTATACTTTTGAGATGGAAACTATGCCAGCAGACGGAAAGATTGGAACTTCAGCAGCTGCTTCTCCTCTCACTAATTATCCAAGAAAGATAGGAAAAGCTATTTTTAATTTATCTGCTACTTATAATCTTAAAGTAAATACTATGGATGTAATCGTAAATGATGTATCTAATCTTAATAATGCAGATACTTTAACAGCATTTACAGGATTGAAAGAGGTACATTTTTTAGGTTATGACAATAAACCTTACATGGCTATAACACAATCTGCACCTTTACCTGTTAGAATATTACAATTAACAACGGAGATTTATTACTAATGTGTGATCCAATAACAATGTCAGCAATGTCAGCAGGTATGTCATATCTTGGTGGTAGTACCATGTTAGCTGGAACAACTATGGGAACAGGTTTAATTAATGCAGCATCTTTTATTAATTATGGATCTACTTATGGAAAATTGGGTGGGGCGCTTAGTGCTGGTGCAGCTGGATTAGGTACTTCTGTTACTGCCGCAGCTGTAAAATATGGTGGTAAAGCAATGGACAGTATTGGTGTAGGCAATGTAATAAGTGCAGGTGGACAGCTTTACGGAGATTACCAGACTAGAAAATATGCTGGAATGCAAACTCAATTAGCAATACAGCAACAAGAATTCCAGGAAAAAGAATTTAAAAGACAAAGAGAATTAGAAGAATTGGATGCAAAACAAGAAGAATTAGATCGTAGAAATGTTTACTATGCAAATCTAAAGAAAAATAGAGTGTATGCAGCTAAATATGGATACACAACAACATCTCCATCTTATAGAGCATTTTTAGAATCTAATAGAGAAACAGCAATGATGGATAGTTATTTTACAAGATTGCTAGGAAGAGAGAAATCATTATCAACAACACAACAAATAGATCAAACTCATGTAGCAAGAAAAGGTTTGACTGAGGGATATAAAACACAAACAAAAGCAAGCGTTACAGATACATTATTAAAAACTTATGACGCTTTAACAACGTAGGACAATATGGCATTAGAAAGAGAAAAACAACAGAAAACATTAGCTAATCGAATAGGAGTAAACAGAGGTCAGGGCTATACTACTGCTGCTTCTGGGCTTGCTCAAGCAGAAAGGGCTATAGAAAAAACTGTAAATCAATTTTCTTATAGTGCTGAAAAATATTTAACCAGAGAGAATACTAAGCGAGGAGAAGAGCGAGCAAGAAACCAAGAATTTGGTAGAAAACCAATAACGTATACTAATGATGATGGTACTACATATGAAATGGATATGGTTGTACCTATAGATCCTCCTACTTTTTTAAGTAAATCAGAAGAAGATGCTTATACAAAAGAAAGTTTTATTCTTTATAAAAATGCTACAAGGAATGCTTTGTATAGAGTAGTAGATGATACATATAACCAATCTATTGATGCTAATGCAAGTATGCCTGACTTTCAAAAAATGGTTGAGGCAAGGACACAAGTTTATATTGATAAATTACCAAGTAATTTTAAATCTATAGGAAAGGGTTTTGTTTCAGATCGTGTAGTAGAGAGAGCGCCATTAGTAGATAAAAATTTTATTGCTGTAAGAAATAAAGCTTCAGAATTAGAAATAACCAATTCTATTAATACAGTTAAGAAAGAATCTTTTGAAGCAACTATCATGAACAATCCATTGATGATAGGAGAATTAGAAAAAGATATGGAAGAAAACCTTTATCTTATTGAAAATGCTAGATATTTTGCATCAGATGCTCATAAACAACACGCTATAAATGTATTAAAAGGAGATTATGTTGTTAATGAAAAGATTAGGTCTGTGTTTGGAGATTCATTAGCTCATGATCCTACTGATGATATTTCTGGAAGTTTAGGAGTTACTGTAACAAATTTAGAAGCTTTACATTCTATTTTAACCAACCCATCTATAGGTAGTGTCGATATAACAATGGATAATGGTAAGGTAAAAACCATTACTAGATCAGAAATTAAAGACTCTGTAACTCCAGAAGTCTGGCATGAAATATCTGAAACTAAAGCTAAGTCAGTTAAAGATTTAATTACTCATGCTAAAACAAAAGCAACAGCCCAAGCTAAACATGAAGCAACATTTAATAAATTAAAGATTAAAAACACTATTATTACAGATTCAGATGATGTATTTGAAGATGCTAGAATCAGACAATATTTGTTTGATGAATATAAAAAATCCAAACCAAATAAGCATATTAATGATCAAGAAATCCTAATGGACCCTGATTTTTATATGTTTACTTTAGATGAATATGAGGTTTTAGAACCTACTATGTTACAGAAAATAAAGAAATTTTCTAATCGTCCAGATCCAGGAGCAATGGATTCTTTTACAGCAAGTGTATTATCTAAAGTATTAGATTCTAAATTATCATACACAGCATTAGATTTAACAGATCAACAAAGAGCAGTATTAGAGAATTTTACTGACAAAATAAGAGAGGGAGTTGGCGTAGATGCAGCTGTATCAAGATCAGCTATGGTAAAAGAGTTAGAATTAGATAGAGAGTCTGTTCATAACAGTTTATTTACAAACTATTTATCTAACAATAAAGAAAATATTAATGAAGATTTTAATAGCAAAGATAAATTTAATAGGTATGTAACCAATAAAATTGTTAATGACCATTTAGATGATGCTGGTTTTTTTGATACAGATGAGGGAACTATGATATCAGCATTTATTGTTAATGATATTAAAAGAGAAATTGCAGCAAGAGTCACTTCTCCTAATGCTGTTCCTTTAACAAATGAACTTATGGATCATGTAATAGCTAAAAAATTAGCAAGAATTAGAAGTGGTAATGACCCAAGATACGGATATTCTGTATCAAGTATACCTGGAATGGCTGCTACTTATGAGGGAGTAGATGCAAGTCAACCTGCTTTTGTTAGACATCCTCCAGAAACTTTGTATGGAGAAAATGGAACTATTGATTTTATGCTCCCATTAATTGAAGAAATGATTAGAGATGAAATAAAAAACTCTGATGCTTTTTCAGCAGATATAGATAGCTTTAGTTTTGGAGAAACTTTTGAAGATAGCAATGTAAGATTAGGAATATCTCATACAGGAAATCCAAAGAATCCAGCATATAATCTTTATATAGCAGACAATGGCGGAGGTACACAATTGTACGGAAATCAAATGTTAGTATTAACAAAAGAAAATTTTAAAGAAGAAGCGTATAAATATAGAAATTATATGAAACACGCTCCAGATGGTATGCCATTTAAAGAATGGAGGGCTTCACATGGAGACGATTAGAGAGAGTCAAAAAGCCGAATATGATAAGAAATTAGAAGAATTACAAAAAGTAGACTATACCGAAGATATAGAAACAGCCACTACATTTGCTCAAAATCCTATTGATATGTATACCAATCAAGGGTTTATGGGAGATGTAGGAGATGAGTTTATGCTCTATTGGATGGGGCAACTTATTGATAGCGATCCACAAAATTTAGGAGATTACAGTCATCATGAAGATCCTACTTATAATCCTTATGCTGCTGAAAACATAGAGGGCTATGAAGATAAAGGAGAATTGTTTTTAGATGTTAAAAATAAAGAACATCATGACTACTTAAAATCTAGAATAGATATTAACCAAGCTAGAATGAATAGGTTAGAAGCTAGTCCAGATAGAACCTGGGGTCCAGCTTTAGCTGCTGGTATCTTTGATCCAATTAACTGGATACCTGTTCCATGGGTTAAAGGATTAAGTTTTTGGGAAAAAGCAGGTAAAGGTGGATTAGCTTCTGCCGCTCTTGTTGGGGCTACTGAACCTATAAGAAGAAGCTACGATCCATTAGCTACTGACGAACAAACTATAGCATATGTAGGAACAGCTTTTATATTAGGTGGAGCATTTAGTGGGATATTAGCTCCAACAGTTAGATCAGGCAAAGGAAATCTAAGAAGTACAGGTGGTTTAGATCCTGTTGTTAGCAAAAAAACAATACATGACAAAGGTGGAGTTAAAAAATTAGAAGAAAATGCTCATGAAGCTCAATATATTACAGAGGGTAAAGGTGGAATATTTGATGGATTACAAATAAAAGTTACTAAATTTAATCAAAAAATGAAACTTTTAGAAGATACTGAAATAGATATCTTTGTTAAGCCAACATCTCTCTGGCTTAGTAAAAATGATACTTATGTCCAAAAAACATCCAAGATCAAAACTAGAAAAGCCAATGTAATAGTAAAAACTGAAAAAGGTAAGACTACTATTTTTGTAGATGAGATGAGATTAATGAGAGAGTATCAAATTTATAAACGTACCGGCAAACCTTTGCCAGATATACCTCAACCAATTGCTAGATTGATGAGAGATCATACAGATTATGTTAATTTTTCTATAAAAAGAGAGTTATGGAAAAGAAATAACTATGTAGAGCCACGTAAAAAGAAAGAAACGGTAGATTCTTATAACAAAAGAGTCACAAATGCTGTTTTTAAAGACTCTATGAAGCAAAAACAAGGGCTTTATACTACAGAATTAGGAAAAGTGCCTGGGTTTAAGCATTTTTTGAAGCAATTAGATGAGTTTACAGACACAGGTAAAGTCGTACACGAGTTTTCAGCACACCCACAGATCGCTTCTTACTTAGCTAGAGATATTTTTGAGTTAATAGGAGATTATGGAACAGTTTTAAGAGGGCAGAAAGAGGGTATAAGATTAAATACTTCTGCTCATCTTGAAGTACAGACTACTAAAGAAATTGAGCTTCAAGAGGCGCTTAGAGAAGTTAATGAGCAGTTTGTTAAATATATGACAGGATCTAAAGAGAGTAAATATATGTTAGGGGGCAATAGAACAGCTGCTTCTTTAAGATTTTCTAGTTGGGCTGATGAATTAAAATGGAGTTTTAATAAAAATATGGCAATTATGAGAAATTCAGTGCTTGGTCGTAACCAAGAATTACCAGCTAAGCCTAAAAATACATGGAATGAATTTCAAAGAGATGTAGCACACGCTGCTATGGACAATGATGTTTTAAATAAAAAAGGAATTAGACCAGAAATCAGAGATGCTGCTCTTGCTTATAGAAGATATAAGAAAAAATTAGGTGGAGAAGCTGCTGATCTGGGGATGTTTGCTTCTCAAAAAGCATATCAAAGACAAATATTAATTAAAAATGAAATATTAAAAGATGTAAAAGCAGCAATAAAAGAAGCTAAAAACGATATTCAGCTCAAACAATTACAAGATTTAGAAGCTAGATTAGGCAGCGAAGTCATTGAAAATGAAAAAGCATTAGATGCTCTTAGAGAGGGTATAAGAACTGATTTTAAAATGGATGAAGAATACTTTACCAGATTCTGGAATAGAGAAATCATTATGAAAAATCCTGATAAATTCAAATCTATACTCAGAAAATATTTTAATGACAGAATAGTAGCTACTAAGGGTAAAAAGTTTGAAGGATACAAAGGTGCAGATGAATATGCAGATCAAATGTATGAAACTATATTAGATACATCAGCTAGTTATGATGCAGATGGAATATTAAGTATAGGTGTATTTGGTCAGGGTACTTCTAAAGCTGGCGTTAAATCATTAATGGAAAGAAATATTGATATACCAAATAAATTCTTCCTTAAAGAAGAGAATATGGTAGATGGTATGGCATTTATTGAAACTAATTTAACTGATGTTATGAAGATGTATAAAGCTAGAATGAGTGCAGCAATTGCTATTACTAAAAGATTTGGCGATCGCCATGCTATAAATCATACTCATAGAACAGAATTACAATTAATAAAAGACACAGTATTTACAGCTAGAGACGTTACTCGTAAAAATAAAGTATTAAATGCTTTCCAAGATGCTAAGGATAAACTATACGGAACGTTTAATTCAGCAGATGGCATGACATTTAATAAACAAGCAGCTGGATTTTTAAGGAATATGGTTTCTTACGCTTCAATGGGTAAAGTAGTATTTACTGCTCAAGCTGATATGGGTAGACCAATTATGGTACATGGCTGGAGTCGTGTATTTGAAAGTGTATTTAGACCTATGAGACAAAATCCTGATCTCTGGGCTGCTATCAATAAAGATGCAGAGTTTCTTAATCCATTAGCAGAATTAACCAGTCTTACTGGGGTAGCTGGAGAAAGATTTTATGGAAGTATGGTAGGTCCACAAGGATACTCAGGCAATTGGTTTAATAGATTTTTTTATCAACCTGCTCAAAGAGGGCAGGGTATATGGTATTGGGCTAACGGATTAACTCCCTGGACTATTAAGATGAAGCAATTCTCTACTATGGTTTCACAACATAGATTTATAGAAGATATTGTACTCGCTTCTAAAAATCAATTAGGTAAAGATGGTTTAGATCGTTTGGCATATTACGGTATTGATGACTCTGCTATTAAAGTTATCTCTAAAATGCCCTGGCAAAAGGATGGGAAAGTATTTCTTCCTAATTCTAGAGCGTGGATCAAGAAAAAGAATGGCGCTAAAGCTTTAGGAATTATGAGAAGAGCAGTTAAAGCTGATGTAGAAAGAACTATTATTACTCCATCTCCTAACGACAAACTCAATATGATGTATGGTGTTATAAGAATTAACAATGAAGCAGTAGCTGATGCTTTTGATAATCCAGTAGGTAGAGCATTAGGCTTTACTAAAACAGATCGAGGTGGGAAATTCCAAAATGCTTTCCTTGCTCTCCCTCTTCAATTCTATTCATGGATGATTGCTGCTAATAGAAAACTATTAATGTCTGGTGTTGCTGGTAGAGATTTATATTTGATGCAAGGTGGGGCTGCAATGGTAGGTTTTGCTATCTGGGGAGATTTCTTAAAGTCTCCAGAGTGGTGGTATAACAAACCATTTAGCGAAAAAATGTTAACAGGTGTAGAAAAATCAGGCGTTCTAGCTATATTCTCTGATCTGCCACACATGGTTGAAACCGTATCTGGACATGAATATGGTCTTAGACCAATGTTTGGGATGAAAGATCCGTATGGAGATCCAGAAGACCATGACGCTTTTAGACCTATACTTGGTGCAGCTGGTAGTAATATACTAGATATATATAAAGCTTTCGATGGAGGGAGTGGACAGGATCAACAGGATGCTATAAGAAGAATGATTCCATTTAACAATTGGTTAGTGTGGGATCGTATGTTTAAAAAAGTTTACAATGGATTAAATGAATGACAATTGCAAGTAACAAAAATACACCTAGAGTTGCATATACAGCTACAGCTAACCAGCAAACTTTTACTATTCCATTTGAATTTTTTGCTGTTGGAGATGTTAAGGTATATAACGGCACAACATTGCTTACTTATGATGCTAATGCTGACGCTGTAAATGAGTATTCCCTAACTGGTACAGCTTCTGATAGTGATGAATCTTATGAGTATGGAGCTGGAGGTACAGTAAATATAGGAGCTACTGGCATATCTGCTGGAGCTATCATTACCATTATTAGAGATATAACTATAGAGAGAACATCAGACTTTTCTCCCTCTGGAGCATTTTCTGTTACGGATCTTAATACAGAATTAGATAAAATATATGCAAAACTATCTGATATAGACCAACAATCAGATCGTTCAGTAAAATTATTAGATACAGATTCAATTTCTGCCACTGTAACTTTGCCAGCTAAGGCGACCAGAGCATCTAAGGTATTAACCTTTGATAGCGATGGGAATGTAGCAACGACATACACAGCTGTAGACACCACAACTGTAGCTGGAATTGCAAGTAATGTCACAACTGTAGCTGGTATTTCCTCAAACGTCACAACTGTAGCCGGCATCTCGTCAAACGTTACATCCGTTGCTGGCATTTCTTCTAATGTGACTACGGTGGCAGACAACACATCAAACATTAATACGGTAGCTGGAATATCATCAAACATTACAACAGTAGCTGGAATTGCTGCCAATGTGACAACAGTAGCCAGCAATGTATCTGGTATCAATGACTTTGCAGATAGGTATAGAGTAGCTTCCTCTGATCCATCTGATTCATTAAACGCTGGGGACCTAGTATTTAATACAACAGCTAATCAATTGAAGTATTATTCTGGTAGTGCATGGGCTGTAGTAGCAAACACAGATACTAACGTCAGCATATCAGCAAACGATGCCACTTCTGGATTGCTTGGAGCTAAGCTTACTGCAACAGGTAGTACAGGAGTAACGCTAACTGAAACCAATGATGGAAGTGCAGAAACACTTAATGTCACGCTAGCTTCTGTCCCTAATTCCTCTTTGGCTAATTCAGCTATAACTATTAATGGTAGTGCTACAAGTTTGGGCGGAACTATTACGGTTGGGGAAACTAAACCTACAATCAGC
>VTLG01014678.1_pt1 | contig 32357 bp, 6 predicted proteins | sample 4694571 | NCBI WGS metagenome assembly VTLG01 (sample SAMN12604809, study PRJNA352737) | marine metagenome | biome: ENVO:00000447; feature: ENVO:00000209|ENVO:00000569|ENVO:01000036; material: ENVO:00002151; isolation source: viral sequences binned using virsorter ...
ATTAATGCTCCAGGAACTGAATATGCAGTTGGACAATATAATGCTGTTCCTATTGGAGGTAATGGTGAAGGTGGTTTAGTTGGTATTACTGTTGCTGATGGAACTGATGATGATGGTGTAACAATTCCAGGTCAAATTCAAGCAGTTACAGTTACTTCTCCAGGTAAAGGATATACTACTGCAACAATTGATATTGAAGCAATACCTGGTATTCTTGGATCTGGTTTAACTGGATCTGGTGCTGAATTGGTAGTTGTTATTCCACCATTCGGTACAGAAGCATCTATCTTCACTAAGGGTGATAAAGTTGGAAAAATCAAGAAACTTAAGAATAATAACTTTGGATATGATTATCCTCATGACTATACTTTACGTCCTGAAATTACGTTCCCAATCAACGCACAATTAACATCTACAAGCATACTTTCTAGTATCACAGTTACAAATCCAGGTTCTGGATATGCTACTGCACCTACTGTTGTAATTACAGGTGGTGGTGGATCTGGTGCAACTGCAGAAGCAACAATTAAGAATGGTCGTATAGACTCTATTATTGTTAAGGAACCTGGTGCTGGATATTCATCCACACCTGCAATTGCTTTAAGATCTGCATTTAACTATGTTGTTAACCTTGACTTAGGATTACTTCAATTTGCTTATCCTCATGGTATTGTAAATGGTTCTGAAGTAACAGTTACGGTAACTGATACTGGAGATGGTGCTGATTTCCCACTTGCTGCTGGTGCAACAGGTAGATTGAATGCAACTACAACTTATTATGCAATTTCAGGTACAGCAAACTCATTAGAAGATGATCAATTAAAACTTGCTATTACTGCTTCTAACGCTGCTCTTGGAGATGGTCTTACATTTGTTAACGCTGGTACTGGTCGTCAAACTGTATTAACAGAGTCATTTGGTGGTGCTGCAACTGCAAATGTTATCACTTCAACTTTCTTAGAAGGTGAACTTGTTTATCAGGGTGATAGTTTAGATGTTGCTACTGCAACTGGATATGTTTCTACAAACTCTGGTTGGCAAGTTGGACCTAGAATTCTTAAGATTGTTGATTATACTGGTGAATTTGCTAATTCTCAAAGACTTACAGGTGTTATTTCTAAGTCTTCTGGTATTATTAGTGACCTTAAAGTTGCTCGTGGTGTTCTAGAAATTGGTTCTATTACCAAAACAACAGGTCAGTTTATCGATGATGTTGGTAAACCATCCGAAATTATTCAAAAGATCCAAGACTCTTACTATTATCAGGACTTCTCTTATGCTGTTAAGTCTGCTGTTTCTATTAGTGATTGGAAAGAGATTCTTATTAAGAACGTTCACCCTGCATCATTTAAAGTATTTGGTGAATTAAACCTTAATGAGTATGGATTAATTCCTAATAAAGAGACATTCTTCGAGTTAACTAAGTCTGTTGAACTTGCTCAAGAAGCAATCGTTCCAAATATACAGAATTTTGCTCTAGTTGAACCAATTTATTCCGAATTTAATAATACAGAAGTATTATTCAGACAGAAACGATTAACATCTTCTGAGAATATTTTAACCTCTGTTGTACAAAGATTAGATGATATTTCAAATTTATTTGATGGTGAAAGGATTTCATTCCCATTAACAGTTGATACTAATAACGTTGTTGCTAATGCTAATCAATTAATGATTATCTTGAATGGTGTTGTACAGAACCCAGGAACATCATTTACTATTCAGCAAGACTCTATTGTATTCTCTGAACCACCACAACCTCCAGCAAGTGTTAAGTATGCAAACGTTACTGTTTCTCAAATTAATACGGTTGATTTCACATTTACTAATCAAAGTGGTATTTACCCAACTATGGGTCAAACATTAGCAGGTATTACTTCTGGTGCTAAATTAATTGTAACTACTGTTGTTGGTGCTACTATATCTGGATATATTAGTGAAGGAACATTTGTTCAAGGTGAATTATGTACTGTTACTGCGACTGGATTCTCTGCTAATTTAGATACAAATACTGCAGTTACTAATATTGGATTATTCAGTTTTGGTGAAAATATTACCAACTTTACTAAGGATACTGCAAAAGTTGAAAGAATTAACCTAGCAACAGGTCAAGAAGTTCCAATTGCTAAGTTACGTTATGCTGTTGGTTCATCTACTACTGCTTTTGAAGTAGTTCCTTATACAGGTGCTGAAGCACCCCTTCCTGCAAATACATTTGTAGCTACTAAGCAATATCAGTTTGGTTCTGAAATATTCCTAGTTAATACTATAACCGATGGAACAGAATCTACAACTTTAGGTGTTACTAGAGGAGAATTAGGAACTCAACCTGTTGGTCAACAAGAAGATACTCCTGTCTATGGTACTGACATATTAGTTACTGATAAACTAACATTAAGTAAGACTGCTGGTACTTACCAGTCTACTCCTGGTTTATTTGATATTCAATTGAATGATGTTATTATCGGTGCTAAGTCTGGTGTTGTTGCAAGAGTTACTGCTACTAGTGCATATCAAGATCCTATAACTAATGAGTTTATTAGTCAGGTTAATATCTCTGAAGGTTCATCTTTCTTTGGTCTATTATTCAACAGAATTACTTCACAGTCATATCCAAATGTAGTTTTAGATGATATTGCAGCATCTCAGATTAGTATTGTAGATTTTACTGATAATTCTACTGCCTTTGATTCAAGTTTCCCTTCTAATGAACAACTTAATAACTACATTATTCCTTTTGATAATCAAGTAGGAACGTTAGTTCAAGATGAGTTTATCCGTAATTATAAAGTTGAATATGGTAATAATGTTGGTGAATTCGTTGCTGGAGAAGATGGTAAAGTAAGAAAATTATCATTTACTGGACAAACTGGTAGTGGATTCTTTAATACTGGACAAAGAATTAGAACATTAGATACTAAAGCTGAAGTTATTGGATTTAATCAAGCACGTAGTATTGTTTATCTTGGTAAGATTGGTAGATCTAAACCAAATGGTCAAGATTATCATATAATTACATTCAACGGTCAATCACAATTAGATACTGCAGAGAAGAAATTTGGTACTGCAGCATTATTACTTGATGGTGCAAATGATTACCTTTCTATTCCAACTTCAACTGAATTTGGATTTGGGACTGGAGCATGGACTATTGAGTTCTATTTCCGTCCTGCTAGTGTAACTGGTACTCAAGTTCTTGTTGATCTTAGAAGTACAGCGACTGAATTAGCACCTCTAATAAGAACAGATGGTACAGGATTAGAGTATCATGTTAATGGAACTGATGTAATTACTGGTGGTACAATCGCTGTTAATACTTGGTATCATCTTACTGTTTCCAAATCTGGTTCAACTACTAAGATGTTCCTTAATGGAGTTCAAGTAGGAAGTGATTGGTCTGATAGTAGTGATTATGGTTCTACAAAACCAGTACGTATTGGTGCTGATTATCAAGCATTAACTGGATTTACTGGTCATATTGATGAATTAAGAATTTCAAATTCTGCTAGACATACTGCTGCATTTACTCCTATAAGTGGTGTTTATCAAGGAGATGCTAATACAAAATTACTAGTTCATTTTGATGGTGTAGATGCTCAAGTTTGGACAGAGGATTGGTCTGGAGTAGAATCATTTACTTCTGGAGAATTCTTTAATAATGATGCTATTCTTGAAACTTCACGAGTTGCTGGTGCTCATATTTACAACGGTGGGACTTCAACTAATGCTATTACAATAACTTCTGGTAGTGTTCAGAAAGACGTAACTGCTGCAACTTATAATCCAGTATCGGGTGCTTTAGAACTTACTATTGGATCTCATAGTTATACAACTAGTGACACATTAACAATTGCTGCTGGTGCTCTATCATTTACTTGCAGTAAGGATAATCATGCTACTTCACATACTTATCCTCGTACAACTGACCCTGCATATAATACTGCTCTAGCAATTGTTTCTGTAACTAGTACAACACTTACAGTTAATGTTGGTATTGCTGGTGAACCAAAAGGGTTTGATGGTGATTCTCAAAGATATTATGATGCTGCTGATTTGATTTTATCTAATAAAGAGTATATTGCTAAAGAAGTAGTTTTCTTAGCAGAGAAGAAGTTCCCTGCACTTGCTGTTCCTGGTGGAAGTGTAAGTTGTGAAGATGATGTTAAAGATATTCTTGATGCACTTGTTACTGATATACGTAATGGTGCTAATGAGAAGATGTGGGATGCATCAGCACTTTATGTTGATAGATCAGATACTAATAATGTAAAACTCAATCATGTTGAAACTGAAATTATAGAAACTGTTTGGGTTTATGATAAAGTAGATCAAATATTAGAATTTATTGTTACTAATAGTCTTTGGGATACTCAAGGTACTCATGGATTAACACAGAAAACTGATACTTCAATTACGGATTCTTATAATCCTGCAGGTGTTCATACCTTCGTAAGTGGTGTAACTAATGCTATTACTCCTAGTGTTGGTAGTGCTGTTACAGCAGCTGCTGGTACAACTTATGATCCTGCAACAGGAAATCTAGTATTAGAAATTGGATCACATAGTTTAACAACTTCCAATACAGTTACTATCGCTAATGGTGGTGTAACCTTTACTTGTGATGCTGATAATCATGCTACAGAACATTCATATCCAAGATCAACTGATCCTGCATCTGGATCAGCTCTTGCTATTACTGCAGAAACTGCTACCACAATTACAGTTAATGTTGGTGTAGCAGGTCTTCGTAAGATAACTCCTACTGGAGCAACATATGATGCTGCTACAGGTGATTTAACAATTACTAAGTCATCTCATGGCATAATTGGTCCTACTTCTCTTACAGCAACAGGTGCAACCTATAATGCTGAGACTGGTGTATTGGTACTTACATCTAATGGACATGGATTAATTAACGGTGATAGGGTTCAACTTGAAGATGAATCTTTGACATTTACTTGCTCTATGGATCAAAATAGATCTGAGCATAAGTATCCAAGATCTTCAGATCACGCAAGTAGTGGATGGTTAACTGTTGCTAATAAGACAACCAATACTTTTGAAGTTAATGTTGGCAAATCTCCTGCAATTGCATTCTCACCAACTACTGCTACCTATGACGGTGATAGTGGACATTTAGTATTAGATATTGGTAACCATAGTTTAAGAGCTGGTACTACTGTTAGAATAGCAAAAGAATCACTCCAATTCACTTGTGATATGGATGGTAATTATGCTACTAAGAAATATCCAAGAGTAACTGATCCTGTATATGGTGATACTCTACCTATTCTTTATGAAGGAAGTCGCCATACTATAACAGGTGCATCATACACACCTACAAATGGTAAGATGGTTATTACTGCAGGTAGACAATATAGTCCTACTAATGCAGCATTTAATCCATCAACAGGTATGTTGACATTAACAGTACCTAATCATGGTATACCTGCTAATGATAAAGTTAAAATAGTTGATAATTCATTAACCTTTACTTGCTCTATGGATGACCATAGTAGTGAGCATAGTTATCCAAGATCTACAGACCCTAAGAGTGATGATTGGATAACTGCAGTTAATGTAACTACAAATACATTTGATGTTCAAGTTGGTGCAACACCTTTAGAGCATTTCAAACCTTCTGCTGCGACTTATACTCCTGCTACTGGTGATTTAGTTCTATCAATTGGTACTCATACATTAACAGTTGGTGAGGGTATTAGACTTGCTGAGGAATCTTTAATCTTTACTTGTGATTATAATAGTGATGGCAACTCTACTCAGAAGAAATATCCAAGAGCAAGTGGTGAAAATGGTACTGCTGGTGGAGCAGATAATAATACAGGAACTCCTGATCCAGCATACGATACTTCAGTTTATATTACAGCAATAACTTCTAATACTATTACAATTAATGTAGGAGCTTCATCTGATACTTCTACACATAACTTTGTTGCTGCTACAGATTTAACACCTACTGACGGTACATATAACCCAACTACAGGTGTTATGACTTTGACTTCTAACGGTCATGGTATGAAGAATGGTGATTATATCAAGATCGCTGATGGTGCTGTAACCTTTAGTTGTGCATTTGGTGGTGCATCAGGTTCTTCTGCACAAAAAGCATATCCAAGATCTACTGACCCTGTAAGTGGTAAGTGGGTTATAATTTCAGGTGTAACGACTAATACATTCGATGTTCAAGTTTTAGCATCTGCTCCTTCTACAAATACTGATACTCACACTTGGGTTTCTGGTGTTGCTAATAGTATCCAAAGAGCAGTAGTTCAGGGTGGTGGTAATTATACACACATCTTCAAGTATGCTAAACCTAATAGTATTACTGCACAAAAGCATGGATTTGCTAATGGTGAGAGAGTAAGAATTACTGATAATTCTCTAACATTTACATGCCTTAAAGATAATAATATAACATATCATTCTTATCCTCGTGCTGGAACAGATCCTTTCTCTGGTAGATTATTAGATATTTCAAATGTAACTGATACTACTTTTGAAGTTAATGTTGGTGTTTCTCCTGATACATCTACACATACATTTAAGTCAGCATCTCCTGGTGGATTAATTCATAAAGATAATACAGTTACTTTAGATGTTGGTAAAGCACCTTTACTAGGATATGATATATCTACTGCTACATACGATCCTTCAAATGGTAATCTTGTATTAACAGTTGGTACTCATAATTTAACTGCAGGTGAAGGGGTTAAACTTCTGAATGAAGCGGTTACATTCACTTGTGATCAAGATAGTGATGTATCAGAGCACTCATATCCAAGAACAATTATTGATACTCATACCGCAGGTAGTGGTACTGCATATAACCCTGCTACAGGTGTATTGACTATCGTTACTACATCTGCTCATGGAATGCAGACTGGAGATTGGGTTAAATTTGCTGATGATTCACTTAAATTCACTTGTTCAAAAGATGGTGGATCTACTGAACATAATTATCCAAGATCAAGTGACCCAGTTAGCGGTCAATGGATTAAAGCAACCGTAACTAATAGCACAACATTTACAGTAGATGTATTGCAAGGTACAACATCTACACAACAGCATACTCATACATGGGTATCAGCAACTACTGATGGCATTAGTCAGAAACGTGATTCATCCTACGATCAGACAATATCAATTGCTTCTGTTGGTAGTAGTAATAAGACTGCATCTGGTGCAGCATATAATCCTACAACTGGTGTTCTAACTATTACCAGTAATGGTCATAGTATAAGTGGTGCATCTGAGCATACAGCAACTGCTGCAACATATGCTCCTGCAATAGGAAAATTAACTTTAACTGTTGCTTCTCATGGATTTAATAATGGAGATAGAATAAGAGTTAAGGCAAATTCACTAACATTCAGATGTGCTAAAGATGATTATGCAACTGTTCATACATATCCTCGTGCAACTGATCCAGTAAGTAATAAGTGGTTGAGTATATCTGGTGTAACTACAAACACATTCGATGTTAATGTTGGTTTATCTCAAGATCTTTCTGCTCATGAATTCATATCTGCTACTAGTAATGGAATTGAAAGAGCAGTAGGATCAGTTAAATTGGATGCTGATTCACTATCATTCACTTGTACTATGGATGGTAATAGTCAGACTAAGACATATCCAAGATCTACTGACCCAGTTAGTCAACAATGGGTTCCTATTACAAATAGTCAAACAAATACATTTGATATTTTTGTTGGCACAACTTCATTCGGTAACTTTACGCATAGTTATGTTACTGCTGCAGCCAACGGTATTAAAGTTCAAGATGGAACTATCACTTTAAATGTTGGAACTTCTTCCAATACAACTACTCATGCATTTGTAAGAGCAAAAACTGCTGCTCTAAGAACAGGTGGTCTTTATACACATACATTTGTTCCAACAACTGCTATGACAGTAACAGATGGTGCATATAACCCAACTACAGGTGTTATGACATTAACTGTTGCTGATCATGGAATGGAAGATGGTGATGTAGTTAAGATGTCTGATGGATCTATTGTATTCAGTTGCGGTTTCGGTGGTGGCGGTCAAGTTAATAAGTCTTATCCAAGATCTACTGACCCTGCAAGTGGTAAGTGGATGGTCATATCTGGTGTAACTACAAATACATTTGATGTACAGGTTTTAGATACTGCTCCTTCTACAAATACCGATGCACATACATTTGTATCTGCTACTGCTAATGGTGTTACTAGAGGTGTTCTTCAAACTGGTGGTAACTATTCACATAACTTTAGATCTGCTGTAGCAAATGGTATTAAGAAGCAAGGGCAAGCAATTTCCTTTATTCCTGATGGATTAACATTCACATGTGGTCTTGATGCTGGTGCTACAACTCACACATATCCTCGTAATACTGATCCTGCTTATAATTCTGCTCTAGAGGTTATTAAGTATAATACTAATACATTTACAGTAAATGTTGGTAAGTCTCTTGGTGATACTATTAATACACCATTAACACCAACTACTGCAACTTATAATCCTGCTACTGGTGATTTAGTTCTTAAAATTCCTGGACATACTTTAACAACATCTGATAAGATAACAATTGATAGTGAGTCTTTAGGATTCACATGTACGATGGATAACGGACAATCTACTAAGTTCTATCCTCGTTCTGGTCACGATACTCGTGCTGCTGACAGACCTATTACTATTACTGCAATTTCTGCACAGGGTACTCCTGATGCTGATAAAACAATTACAGTTAATGTTGGTGCTGCTCAAGCAAGTGCACAGTTCACTCCTTCTGCAGCAACTTATGATGCAGAGACTGGTGATATGGCATTAACTATTGGTCAACATGGCATTCGTGTTGGATCAAATATCACTATCGCAGATAGTGGATTGAAATTTAACTGTACTATGGATGGAGGATCTTCTAATAAGGATTATCCTCGTGCTGCTGACCCTTATGGTGGACTTAAGTCTATTCCTGTTACTCATGTAGGACATAATCATCATACTATAGAAGGTGCATCATATACACCTGCATCAGGTGTTATGCAATTCACAATTACTGGTCATGGATTCTCTAATGGTGACTATGTTCAGATAGTTGATGGATCTCTTACTATGAGATGTGGACTAGATGGTAATACTACAGATCATGCATATCCTCGTGCTGGATATGATTTCCCAAGTGGAAGATGGTTAATTGTTTCTAACGTTGCAACTAATACTTTTGAAGTTAATGTTGGTATATCTCAGGATACTTCTACTCATGTATTCAAAGCTGCAGCTACTAAAGGTCTTCGTAGACAAACTGGTGTAATTACAGTTAATGTTGGTGCTTCACCAATTAAGGGATATGATGTTTCTGGTGCTACATATGATCCTGCAACAGGTATCTTGGTTCTAACGATTGGTAATCACAATCTTACTGTTGGTACAAGTATAAGAATTGCAAATAATTCATTAGTATTCAAGTGTGCTCAAAACTCATCTGTAACAAAGACATATCCACGTGCAAATGGTCAAGATGGTGCAACTGCTGATGATCCAGCATATAACGATGCTGTTGCTATTACTGCAGTAACTGGTAATACAATCACCTTAGATGTTGGTACATCTTCTAATACTACTGCACATACTTTCCAAAACGCTAATAACACATATCAACCAACTGCAGTTGCTTATAATCCAACTACAGGTGTTATGACTATTACTATTGCTGGTCATGGATTTGTTAATGGAGAGCATATTAAAATTACTGATAATTCACTTACATTTACATGTGCTAAGGATGTTAACGCAACTCAACACACATATCCTCGTGTAACCGATCCTGTAAGTAATAAGTGGTTGGTAATCTCTGGTGTAACTACAGACACATTTAATGTTCAAGTTTTGGATTCTGTTCCTTCAACTAACGTTAGTACTCATGCATTCGTAAGTGCAACAACTAATGCAATTAAGAGATCAGTTATAAGCACAGGTGGTGATTATGCACATACATTTGTAAGTGCAGTTTCTAATTGTGTATCATATAAACCACAAGAAGCACATACATTTGTAAGTGCTGGATATGGTTGTGTTAGGTTGATCCGTAACACTCATACATTTGGAACTCCAACAGCAAATTCTGTCATAGTCCTAGATTATAAGACTTATGATTGCACAGATGTACAAACAACTTGTGAGAATTTAATTAATATTCTTACTGATACTTTAACTGCTGCTAATGCTGCTACTCCTACAGACCATTTGGGAAGTCTTACTAAGATTACTCCTGCACATGGATTCTTAGGTGGTAAAGTTTATAGTTATAGGGAAGTTCCTTTCCCAATTTCTTATCATGATAGTTCTAATGATATAATCTATACTACTCAGATTGATGCTGATACACAATATAGATTCCGTGATGCTGCTAATTTGATTCGTAAGAATGCTGGTCCTATTGTAGATAAAACATCTGCAGATATGCTTATTAGGTATCCAGATCTTGCTTTGGATATGCCAAGAAACCAAGGTGGTGTAAGTACTAATGGTACTCTACAATGTAAGACTGATCTATCATTACTTCTAGAAGAATTCTGTAAAGATATTGAGAATGGTGGTAATTTCAATACTGTTAATGTTGCTAAGTTCTATCTTGGTGCAAACGATGTATTATTACACATAAGATTACAGGTATTCCAGTCTGTTTATGCTCATGAACGTCTTGGCGTTTATATGAAGGAAGCAATTACTGGAGACCTTAGTAGTGGTGCTACTGATGATGTTGTTATTAGTGACTGGGGTATTACAAATGATGCTGGTGGTTGTGCAAACGTTAAGACTGCTATTGATACTTTAATTACTACAGTTAATGATATTATTGCTCCAACTGATAATGACTTTAAGATTGCTGCTGATAGACTTTATTTCAACAGAAAATGGATATCAGAAGAGTCTACTGGTGCAACAACTAATGAATTTACATATACTTTAGGTAGTACAGATTATCAAGCATTCGCATATCCTACTAGTGGAGGCGGTGGTCAGGGTGGATCTGGTGAAGTTGTTTGTCAGAGAGACCTTAGATTTATCATAGAAGGTATTATTTCCGACTTACAAACAGGTGGTAATAATAGTACTATTACTGCTATGAATAATTATCTTACTGCTACTAAACAGATTAGTTCAGTAGAGAAAGAACTTCTACCAACAACATGGGCAATAGAACATATCAAGTTCTTAGCTGCTAAAGCAATTAAGAATCTTGCTTATTCTAATACTGAATCTGTTACTGGTGAGCAATATCAGGCACAATATACCACAACACCTGCTTGGAGGGATTCTGAAAATCCTACAACTATCAGTAATGTAGTTACTAGAATGGAGCAATTGGTTGATATTGCTGTTGGGATGCTTGCTCCTGGAAATCTAGCAGCTAGAAAAGCTGGTAAAAACATTCTTTATAATGCAAATTACTATAAAGAAGAGATCACAACTATTGTTAATGCACAATTTGGTGCTGGATCTTGGACTTATAATACATTTATTGATGATATTATCACTAACAATCTACACGATCTAATTACAACTGATATTACTAATAAGACTTTAGGGTATGAAATTACACTTTCTAATGTAGTTCTTAATTTTAAAGTTGGTGAGCAAGTTAATTCTAGTGGTGGTGGATATGCAACTGTTCTTGAATTTAATGAAGAGAATAACTTCTTTGTTGTTGGTCCATTTACAGGAACTGCATGGAAGGGTGGAGATACTTTAGAAGGAACTCTATCTGGTGCTGTTGCAACTATTGCTCAACAAGGAGTTGCAACTCCTTATGATTGGTATAGTGCTCCTGGAAATGTTAGGACTCTTGGTCAAGCAAGATTGATAACTTCTAATATTGCTGGAGAAACTTCTGGTGTTAACCTTTATACTAATCCAGAAGCATTTGAAATTGATTGGGTTGGTACAGAAACAAATATTTTAGCAGATTCTTTAGTATCACCTGATGGTACATTTACTGCTGAAAAACTTACATCTACTACAGCTAATGGTGAGCATACAATTCATCGTAATTATAATTTAAGTGCTTATGATACCTTTGATGATGGTAACATCAAATGGGATACTAGCAATCAAAGATTTGATGAAGGTTTCAGCGATATCGATGATAACGATCAGCAGTTTACTTTCTCTGCATTTGTTAAGAAAGGAGTCTATACAGCAATTCGTTTCATGGTTGCCCTTGATGAAGGTCAATCTGCGGTTCAAAGAGCATTCTTTGATCTTAACTTAAATGATGGTACTACTGGTTCTTGGTTTAACCCTCAAAACGGTCTTACTGTTGATGCTTTTGGTGCAGTTCCATATGGAGATGGTTGGTATAGAGCATACATTACAATTACATTCTCCTTCGGTTTTGGTGAATTAAGATCACAAATTTATGTTAAGAATGCTACTGCTTCACAAACTTATGCAGGTAATGGAACCGATGGGTTATATGTTTGGGGTGCAAAACTCAATAGAAACCTCTTAGATCCATATACTTCTGGAGATAATAAGGTATTCTATGCTAACTCTGAGTATAATATTAAGAGTTATGCTTTGAATCTTTTAGAGGGATTTATTAGTGATTCTCTTACTGATTCATTAACAACTCCTGCTCCTAATTCTGGATTTATTAAGTATTTTGATAGTACTTCTGCAAGTTACTATGATCAGAAATCTATAATGAGAGTAGTACGCAATAATCTTAATGCGATACGTGAGCAACAAAAAGTTGATAGTCATTATACAACTATTACTACAAATAATGGTATATCAGTTCCTGCTATGACTTATGGAACTAGAGATGCTATATCTGGTGTTGGTGGTGGATTACAAGATGCGGATTATCTATATGGTGTGTTAAGTGGTAGTTATGCGGAACTTGAGAAATTATCTGTTAATGAAGGAAAAGTTGTTCAAATCTTTAAGAGATTTAGAATAGATGGTGATATTACTGATGGTCCATTCACTATGAATGAGGCAGTTCAGAAACAAGGTGATGCTGCTATTACTGGTGTTGTTTATGGATTCCATTCCGATGCAAACTACAAGTATTTGGATGTTAGAGTAACTGCTGGTACTTGGCAAATCACAGATACTATTCAAGGTGCAGCAAACACAACACTTGCTCAAATTAGTGCAATTGAAGATAGATTACATGTTATTGATCTTAAGGGAGACTTTACTGATAATATTCCATTCAAGGGATATACAAGTAGTGCTACTGCAACTCCTACAGGATTCTTAAAGACTGAAGCATCTATACTTGATAATACAGGTGGTAAGTTGACAGTTGATACTGCAACACTTAACGGTACATTTGAGACAAGTTCTGTTGTTTATCCTTCAGCATCTAGACAGTATCTAGAAGTTACTAAGATGTCAGGATTAGATATTGCTGTTGGTGATAGAATTGCTTCAACTGGACATATTCGTTTAGGAATTACTATTCTACTAGGTTTGAATAACTTTGTACAAGGTGGAATAATTTATAGGGTTAGTGGTAACATTAATGATTCTGGATCTAATGATCTAACGACATGGGCAACCATTACGGAAGTAGATCTTGCTGGTGGTTACATCTATTGCGTGATGGGTTCAGGAACCTTTAGTTTAGGTCAACAAATAGGTTACTATGGTGCTCTTTCCACTCCATCAGGATATGCATCAATTGCTACTAAGGTTACTAATGCTGGTGCAGGTGCAGCACTTGTACAGGATATACGTACAGTAGGTGTTAATCAAAGATTGTTCCTTTCTAATATTTCAGGAACATTTAATGCAAGAGACGGTATTACTGGTCCTGATTCATATACTGCTGCTGGATTAAAATTAGTTGATCTTAAGGCACGTGTTAAGAGAGCATTTAGAGGATTTGATGGTACTCAAACTAACTTCAGTCTAACGATTGATAATGGTACTTCATACCTTCCAGATCCTGCTGGACACCTCTTAGTATTTGTTAATGGTATATTACAACCTCCAGGTGCTTCTAACGCATATACAGCGTTCTCTAACACTATTCAATTTACTGAGGCACCAGATCTAGGTGCGTCCTTCACAGGGTTCTACGTAGGTAAGTTGAGACAGTTGGATGATATTTCCTTCGAGTTCGACTCCTTACGTCAGTCATTCAACCTTAAGCGTAATGATGTATTCTACTCACTAACGCTTACGGATGGTGTTCAGTCTTCTGTGATTAGACCAGAAAATAATATCATCGTTTCTCTTAATGGTGTTATTCAGGAACCAGGCGTTGGTTTTGAACTTGTTGGTTCAAGAATTATCTTCTCTGAAATTCCTCGTGTAGGATCAACATTCGTTGGATTCTCCTACGTTGGTTCTGAGGCAGACGTTGACGCTGCTGAGGTTGTACCTCCAGTCGAACCAGGTGACTTTATTGACATCCAAGGTGAGACTTCAGACAGAGAGGTTGCTGTTATTGAATCTTCTAACTCTTTAATCACTTATGATTACTTGGGTTCTGTATTCGGTAAGGATGCTAAAGGACAAGCAAATATTACAAGTGGAACAATTGAAAAAGTACAGGTTACATCAGGTGGATCTGGTTATACAACTAGACCATCTGTAAGGGTTGACTCAATTTCTGGATTTGAAGGTCAAATTCGAGCACTAGTTGGTGTTGCTGGTGTAGAAATGAGTACTGCTGGAACAGGATATCAAAATCCTTCTGTTGCAGTTGAAACTGTCGTAGATGATAACTGGACTGCTCCTGACTTAAGTCTATATGGCGAAGAAGAAGTCCCACCTAACTAACACCATAAATAACTAAAAAATGTAGCGATAATGGCTAAGCAAGCTTTAAATCTAGGTACAGCAGCTAACGACAACACGGGGGATACCCTGCGGGGTGGTGGCGATAAAATTAATGACAATTTTACTGAACTGTATACTGCCATAGGTAACGGTACTACTTTAACAGTTAACGTTACTAACCCTGCTACTGGGCAAGTTTTAAGATATAATGGAACAAATTTTGCTCCATCTGATTATAGTGCGTTAACTTCAGCACTTGATGTTAATAGTAATTCTATTATTTCGAGTTCAAATGGAAATATAGTTATTGCACCGAATGGAACAGGTAATGTAACTATTTCTAATGGTACTACAACTAGCACATTTAATGGTACAGATAATACCATTGATATGCCAACGAAGGTAAAATATAAGAACGAATATACAACTCTTGGAGGAGCTCCTGCTGCAGCAACTTATACTGGATATTTCTTTACAGTAGATGGTGATGATAATCCTTATGTTAATATCAACATAACAGCAGGTGGTGCTGGAGATGTACAGGCAAAACTTTTAACACAATATTCTGGAATTGATCTTTTAGCAGACGTTGATACAACAACTGCTGCTCCTACAAATAATCAAGTTTTGAAGTGGACTTCTACTGGCAATAAATGGATTCCTGCAGATGATGATTCTGGTATTGCTTCTATTAGTTTATTTGCTACAGTTGCTGGTGATACAGGATCTACAACAGCAGATAGTCAATCAGACACATTAACTATTGCTGGTGGAACTAATATTACTACAGCAGTTTCTGGTGATACCTTAACGGTTAATTTCTCTGGTAGTTTAGTAACTACATTTGCTGGATTAACTGATACTGATGTATCTGGTATTGCTCAAGGTGATTCATTATTCTATAATGGCACTAATTGGATTCCAGTACGTAGTCCAATTACTTGGTGGGAAGTAAATGCTGACGGAGCTTCTTCATATACGATTAACGGTCCTGGATTTTCTACTCCTCAAAGTGATCCTACTCTTTATGTACATAGAGGTTTCACTTATGCGTTTGACAATACTGTTCAGGGTGGTGCTCATCCATTCAGGATTCAGTCTACTCAAGGTTTGACTGGTACTCCTTATACGACAGGACAAAGTGGTAGTGGTACTACTGTATTGTATTGGACTGTTCCTATGGATGCTCCTACAACTCTTTATTATCAATGTACACTCCATGCAGCGATGCAAGGACAAATTAACATAGTAACTTGATATAGATGGCAAGAACTGTTCCTGGCTCTGGTGCTGTAATTGAACCAATTTTTGATGAAGTATTTGGTGTTCGTGCAGTAGAAGTAACAAATGGTGGTGAAGGATATGATCCTGCGGATCCACCAAAGTTATCCATTTCTGGATGTGGAACTCCAGTTGAGGAGGCACTTTTATATCCGATAATTGATACTGATTCGGGTAGAATAATTCATGTTCGTGTTTTAAATAGGGGTAAAGGTTATGATCCTTTACGTTTAACTATTGTTCCTGAACAAGAAACTCCTAATGTCATAACTTCATTTGATGTTAAGAGAATTTGGCAAACACATCCAAATAGTCCTACTTCAGCAACATTTGAAGGTACAACTGATAGACTTACTATAGTATCTGATAATGATCCTAAACCAACTATTATTGATACAGAGAGAGTTCCTGGTGGTGGACCTCTAAACGATAGAACTTTTAATCAAAAATTTATATACAGAGGCGGTAAAGACGTTCCTAATCCTGGTACCAGAGTAGATCAACCTGATAAAGTTACTGGTATTATGGCAAACGGTGGTTTGCTACACACTCCAGAATGGGGATCAGATGGCAACCCTCATCCAGGATTTAATATTGATACTGTAAAGCATAATTATGTCAAATCAAATACGTCTTCTGATGCTGTAGTAGAAGGTGGTACTTATTATTATCAGTCAAGTAGACTTCTTACTGAGTGGGATGATGCTAATGGTGTATTTGATTGGGGTACATTAAGGCAATTTACTTGGAATATTAAAGTAGAATATGATAATGTAATGCTTCAAGTTTCTAGTGTTGATCAAACATTAGGTAATGTTGAGGTTGGTAGACTTGTAGATGAAATATCTGGTACTGGTAAAGGAGAAGTTGCGAAAATAGTTAAAGATAATGTTAATAATATTACAAGAATTTACTTAAGGCAAACTACTGGAAGTTTTGCTGAGGGTGATAAATTTTTAGGATCAAATGGATTTAGTTTTACTGTAAGTGCTGTTCCTACATTACTTGAAAATGGTGTTTTCTATATTGATTTTGGTACAGATTCCTCAGAATTTGGTCCATTTGTAGCAGGTCAATATTATTTTGCACCAGAAGATATTAAGGTTCAAAGAAATTATTTGATCATTTGGAATCAGGCAGATACTACAAATCAACCATCTGGTACTCATGCTAATGGACATCCTATGCAGTTTAGTACAACTGCAGATGGTTTATTAAATCAAGGTACTCTTTATTATAATAGTACAGGTGCAAGTGCAGCACCGTCTACAGACTATGAGAATGAATTTCAACCACTATTCTTAATGAATGCGGATGAAAGTAATCGCATTTATTATTATTGTAAGTATCACAGATATATGTCTGGATATGAAGGTGATGAGGGATATATTAGTTTTGATTCAACAATTGATAATACTGCTCCAGTAAATGATTATTATGTCACTAGTTATTATCAAAGTGATCCTAATGATGCTGCTACTATAGATTATGGAAGGCATGTTAACGGACACTCTAAGATTTTAGGTATGTCCTATGATGGATATCCAATTTATGGACCTTGGGGATATAATTCTAGTGGTACTGTTGCTAGACAAACATCAGGATATAGATTTAAAACAGGTGCTGAATTAGCAGGTGCTCGTCCTCCTGTAGTTACAGAATCAAATGTTACGTATGTAGTTACTGTTTCTAATGGTAAATTCTTATTTGATGGATCTACTCCATCATTTTTAGAATTAGAAAGAGGGAAAACATATATTTTTGATCAAGATGATGCAAGTAATACTAGTCAGAATCTTTTAATATCTGCTACAGAAGATGGTTGGTTTAGTCCAAATCCAGATGAAATTGGAATTACATCTTGGTTGTATTCTGGTAATGGTGTCAAATATTATATTGGTGGTTCAGAAGTTACATATGCAACATATTTAAGTTCATTTAATGCTTCAAATGATAGACAAACTAGATTCACAGTTCCTGTAGATGCTCCTGCTGCTTTATATCTTTTTGCTTATACTACTTCAGGACTTGGAATTAGATGTGTTATCGATGGATATGTTCTTGGGGATTTGACACAAGATAATATTTTTGATGAATCTCCTACTTGGGATAGTTCAACTACCTATACACAATATGCTACAGTAAGAAATAGTGCTAAGTTAATATACGAAGCAACTGCTGCTATTAGTTCTGGTGGTAGTGAACCAGTTCATACAAGTGGTACTACTAGTAACTGGAAATATATTGGTATTGCTGGTATGCTTGATGCATATAATGGCAAATTTGGAGTAACTCCAGAATATCCTAATGGAACTTATGCTTATTATATGACAGAAACTAGTGGTTCTGTTCCTGTATATCCATATGTAATTGGTCCAAGATTTTATGGTGTTCCTTTATTTGAAGGAGATACTCCTCCAGACCCAATATCAAATTTCCCAGATGGTGCAGAAGGTGATGTTGTTCTTAGTACAGATAATCCAGGACAGGTTGCTTATGTGAAGATGACCCAATTTGGGGATAATTATTTTGGAGCCGCAGATGCAAGAATTTTAGGTGGTCAGGGAAGTGGTGCAACAGGAAGTCCTACAGTCCAGACGATTACGGGTTTATCTTTAACAGCACCAGGTAGAGAGTATGCCACTCCTCCAACACTTATCTTTGAAGGTGGTGGTGGGCAAGGTGCTCAAGGTGCTGCAACTATTGATACTCTTGGTGGAGTTACTAGTATTACTATAGTAGATGATGGTGAATATTATCAGGAACCTCCTTACATTTTAATTACTGGTGGAGGTGGTATTGGTGCTAAAGCGATTGCAACAGTAGCACAGGGTAAAATAACATCGATTATTGTTACTGAAGAAGGTGTTGGATATACTAGTTCTCCAAATGTTATATTTACAAAATTAGTTAATCTTAAGCGTAGAACTAGAGCAAGACAAGCATTAAATTCATCTGCAATATATCTTACAGGTTTAGTTAAAGATATTACTGCTAATGCGTCAGATATCTTTGTTGATTCTACTGATGCTTTCCCTGGTTCTGGACAGGTTATTCTTAATACAGAAACTATTACATACACTTCTAAAACTGCAGGTAAGTTTACTGGTTTGACAAGAGGTGTAAACTTTAACTATGACCAGAGAATTATTCTTGACACAGGACAGAATGATGCTCAAGGTAATTCAACTTATAAGTTTAATGTTGGTGACCGAGTTATAAGAAAGGTTGAAAATGCAAGTAACAAAGTTGCTAAAGTATATGACTGGGATCCTGCAACTAGAGAATTATTAGTAACATTTGAAATTGATGAATTAGCATATATTGATGGTGGTATTCCTTCTACTGAAGATGCTATCGTTCAGTTTGATGCTGGTGTTGCTGCTAGTGCCCCATCAGGTTTTGATCCTCATGTTATTCTTAATACAAATGGTAGTAATATTACAACATTAACAGATCCTATTGCAACATTACAAGATAAATCATTCCAAGATATTATACCTGCAGGTCCACCAGTTGGAGATGGAATTCCCGATCTTGTAAATACTGGTACTGATTTTGCAAACCAAATTAATTTAGAAGGTGGTATTTACAATTCATTATATGGTATTGAAGAAACTTTAGGTGGACAGAATACTACTCTATTCCAGGTTGGTGATAATATTAAGGATGCAAATATTCCATTCAAATATGCTACTGTATCTACTGCTGGAGGATTGAGTGAAGGTGTCGATCATACTGCTTTAGTTGATTTACATCTTGATGCTAATTTTGCTAATGGTGGAAACTTTAACGTAGATGAAGTTTGTACTGGTGATATATCTGGAGTTAGAGGAACTTGTGTTTCTTGGAACCCAGTAACTCAAGTACTTACTGTTAAAGATGTTACACCATTTAATACTGGTAACATTAATGTAGGTATTGCAGGATATCTCTATGAATTCTCTCATGATAGTACAGTTGTAGATTTTGTAATCCAAGATGCTGGAACAAACTACACAGCAGCACCTACGGTTGCTATCGAGAATACTGGTGATATACAGGCAGCTGGTACAGTTAATCTAACGACTGCTGGAGACCAAGTTGCTTCTATTACTATTACTAATGGTGGATATGGAATTCCACAAACTATTGATGGTTCTTACAACACTCACCCAACAGTAACATTCACTAATGCTGCTGGAGATACTACAGGAGCAGGTGCAAAAGCTGCTGCAGTTATGGGTGGAGAAAGGATCGTTGGTAACGGTGGTGCATCATATAGAATTAAACGAATCGAGTATCAAGCAATTGTTCGCTCGAAATAGGCATAAATAAACAGGAGGACAATAGTCACTAGGACATGGCAGCTCTATTAACTGATCAATTTAGAATTTTTTCAGCACAAAAATTCATCAAGGCTCTTGAAGGTCCCGATCCAACCCAAAGCGATACAGCTGCAGGTGCAACTCGCGATAGGGTCTATCTTTTCATTGGAAGACCGCAATCGTGGGATAATGAAAACTCGCCTCCACAGGCAGTTGATTCATTCTCGGAATTTTCGGGTTCTTATGATGACATGGTATCACTTAAGCGTGTACTCGCTGCTGATACCGTACAGGTTTGTCGTAGGATTGACTGGGTTTCCCCAGAACAAACTACTGGTGGACTAGGTTTCACCTATGACATGTATCGTCATGACTATTCTCCAAGTAAAACTGCTGCCTCTGGTGCTACTAAATTATATGACTCTGACTTTTATGTTGTAAACTCTCAGTATCAGGTATATAAGTGCATCTATAATGGCACTTCACCCTCTGATCCTAATGGTAAACCTTCTACAGTTGAGCCTACTGGTACTAGTACCTCTATCATTACTACTGGCGATGGATATCGTTGGAAGTATATGTACACCATCCCTGTTGCTTCAGTCCTTAAATTCTTCTCTAATGACTACATGCCAGTCTTTACCAATGCAGCAGTAAAGACAAATGCTGTTGAAGGAGAAGTTGATACAGTTGTAATTAATGCTGCTGGATCAGGATATAATAACGGTACTTATGATAATGTTTCAATTAACGGTGATGGTACTGGTGGTCGGGTTTCTATTGTTATTGATGGAGGTAAGATTATCTCTGCTACTGTTACTTCTGGTGGTACTGGGTATACCTTTGGTAAAATTAGCGTTGACAATATTACAGGTATTGGTACTGGTACTGGTGGGCAGGTGGATGTTATCATTCCTCCTCCTAATGGTCATGGAAGTGATTCAGTTATTGAGCTTGGTGCATTTAGAACCATGATTAATGCCAAACTCTCATATGATGAGGGTGCTGGTGATTTCCCAGTTGATAACGACTATCGTCGTATTGGTTTAATTACAAACCCACTTAAGTATGGTACTTCTGAGTTGATTGCTGACTTAACAGTTTCTGCTTGTAAGGCAGTTATTTTCTCACCAACTTTCCAAGGTAACTATGTTCCTGATGAAATTATCACTCAAACAAGAGTGGTAGGAGGTACTAACGTTACTGCTCGTGGTCGTGTTATTTCTTGGAATTCTACCACAAAAGTTTTGAAATATTATCAGAATGCTATTGATGGTATCTTCCCTGAAGTTACTGGTACACAGAATGAATTTGACGGATCTAATGTTATAAGTGGTGCAACTTCAGGTGCAGCAGGTGCTCCTGATGTTAACTTCCCTGCAGTTCCAAACTCTTCTTCTAGAACTATTAACAACACAGAATATGACTTGGGTATGAGATTTAATACTGGATATGCAAAACCAGAGATTAAGTCAAATAGCGGTCAGGTTGTTTACATAGATAATAGGAGATCAATTAGTCGTGCAAACGACCAAGTAGAAGACATTAAAATCGTAATCGAGTTCTAAAACGAATGGCACAAAATACTAATTTAAACGTAACCCCGTATTACGACGACTTCGATAAAGCAAAGAACTTTTATCGAGTGCTGTTCCGTCCTGGATTCCCTATACAGGCAAGAGAACTTACAACTGCTCAGTCTATACAGCAGAATCAGATTGAGAATGTTGGATCGCACCTATTTAAAGATGGTGCTATGGTTATTCCTGGTCAGGTTGGTTATGACCTGTCAGTTGATGCTATCATGGTCCAAGAGAGTTTCTTGGGTGCTGACGTTGAAAGTTATCGTAGTCAGCTCGACAATAAGATAATTACAGGTTTGACTTCTGGTGTTAAAGCCAAAGTCCTTTATAGTATTTCAGAAACAGAATCCACCAAAGGATATATTACTCTTTATGTTAAGTATATCGAGTCTGGTACAGCAACAGGTGGTACTGCAAATACTCAAAATACTTTCTCAAATAATGAACAGTTAGTTACTGATGCAGAGATTACCTTTGGTACAACTCTGATTGAAATTGGTTCACCATTCGCACAGTTACTACCAACAGATGCAATTCAAACAGGTTCTGTTGCTTATGTACAATCAGGTGTTTATTATATTAGAGGATTCTTTGTAGACGTACCTTATCAGTATATACTCCTTGATCAATATGGAACCACTCCTCAATACAGAATTGGACTCGAAATTCTTGAGTCAATTGTCACCCCAGAAGATGACGTATCACTCAATGATAACGCTGCAGGAACATCTAATTATGCTGCTCCTGGTTCTCACAGGTTCAGAATAACAACCAACTTAATTAAGAAATTACTTACAGATGACGCTGATAAAGATTTCATCGAACTCTTACGTATCAACGGAGATAAAGTTGAAAAACTCGTTGATCGTAGTGCATATGACGAACTTGAAAAAGGATTAGCACTTAGAACTTATGAAGAGTCTGGTGACTATGTTGTTAATGATTTCCAGATCACTATGAGAGAGAACCTAAATGATGGGTTCAATAATGGTGTTTATACTACAGGACAAATTACTAGTGGTGGTCTAACTGCAAGTGAAGCAAATTATTCAGTTGAATTTGGTCCAGGTGCTGCATATGTAAGAGGATATAGAATTAAAACTCTTGCTCCAACATATGTCGATCTACCAAAACCAAGAGATACGAATTCTGCTCAGAACGTAATTATTCCATTTGAGTTAGGTAATTACTCAAAAATTAATAATGTCTTTGGATTCCCTAATGTTTCTGGATCTACTATTGCTAATGCATATCAGACTATAGAATTACGTGATAGATTTACAGCAGCTCCTGGTGATAGTGTAGGTAATCTAATTGGTTATGCTCGTGTATCTTCTATGGAGCATATTGGTGATCCAAATACAACGTTTGGTGATGCTGATGATCAATATCGTCTGCATCTTTTTGATGTTCAGATGTTTACAGTTCTCAGATTAGCATCTACTAAAACTATTGCTGCTGGATCTGTAGTTATTGGTGCAACTTCTGGTGCAAGAGGGTATCTTGTTGATGCTATTTCATCATCTCAAAATCTTAATTTATATCAGGTGGAGGGATTTTTCCAATCTGGTGAGATGTTAACTTTAGATGGTGAGAATGTAGATACTATAAGTTATCTTCATGATTATGTTTATTCAGATACAAGACAAGTTTTAGCAAAAGATGAAGGTACAAGTGCTGTTGAATTTACAGCAGATATTGTTTTAGAAGACCAACAGATACTTCAGGGTATTACATTTACATATGATGCAACTGGTAGTGCAGAAAAAATTACTGGTTTAAATTCTAACTTTGCTTCAGACTTACGTCCAGGAGATAGAATTTACTTTAATGAAACTAAGTATGTTGATGTTGATTTTGTAGATCCTACTGCTTTACAGACAACTAATAACGGTACAATATTTAATTATGCTACACAAGTAGTATTAGTAACTCCTGGTGCGGGTGGTGCTGCTCCAACTGCAGGAACTTATACTTCATTAATTCGTTATAGAGCATCTCTAGCTGATTCAAGAAATGCACAGTTATTGAGTAGGATGCCAAAGAATTATATTAAGAGCATCTCTGATGAATCATCTGTTGTTAGAAGAACTTTTGATGCACAAACAGTTGCATCCAACTCTATTTCAATTACTCTTCCAGAGAATGAGCAGTTTGAAACATTATCAAATGCAAATTATACATTTATTGTTCTTGCAGGTAGTAATGGTACATATCCTGTAGGTGATCAAATTCCTATTGATACTACAACCTCTGGTAACTTAGGATATACAACCTTTACATCTGCTGAAAGAACTACTTTACAGATTGATAATTTAACTAATATCACATCTATTAAAGTAACAGCAACAATTTCTAAGAACGTTACTGCAAGAAAGACAAAGGCTGCACAGAAAATGTTCGTCATGAAGATGAACAAAACAATTAAAAATCTTGATAAGTTAAATTATGGTTTAGTTTATTCTGGTCTTTATGGTACAAGAATTGAAGACCAAGAACTTTCATTAGGTCTTGCTGATGCATATAAAGTACATGCAATTTATGAATCAAATGATGATGATGATCCTATAATTCCTTCTGTTATTCTTGTAGAACCTACGTTCTTTGCTACTGGTTCAATTGTAACTGGTAAAACTTCTAAGGCAAGAGCAACAGTAGTTGATTTTAATTCAAGTACACTTAAGTTAACTCTAGTATATTTGAATGGTACATTTGTTGCTGGTGAAACATTAGAAGGTACTAATAGTGCTGGAACAGCAATTGCAGGTATTGTTAATGACTCTTTAGGATCTGTTGTACTTGGATCTAAAGTTATTACAGATAGATATGAATTAGCGAGTGGTCAAACTCATTTCCTTTATGGAACTTCTTTCCTTAGAAGACTTAAGGGTGTTGTTCAACCAGTTAGAAAGGTTAAAGTTGTTTTAGACTATTACAGTCATTCTGCAACTGGAGATTACTTTGGTGGTCAATCATATCTTAATGTTGATTATGATAAGATTACAATATTTAATAACCTATTTCTTGCTGACTATCTTGACTTCCGTCCAGGATGTAAGAATCTCTTTAGTGGAACAGGAACTGTTGCTTCTCCAGCATATGTAAACTGCTCTACATTTGACTTTAAGTCAAGAGTATTCCCAACAACAGGTTCTCCTGCTGCAACTTTATTTGATATTCCTAAAGTTAATAGTAGTTTTAGAGCAGATTTTGATTGGTATCTTGCAAGAGTTGATAAGGTATTCTTATTACCTAATGGTGAGTTCCAAATTATTAAAGGTAAATCAGCAGAAGAACCATCAGATCCAGATGATCTTAAAGATGGAATGCATTTAGCAACTTTAAGACATGCTCCTTATGGATTTGATGCTGCTGAAGATGTAATTATTACTAGATCTGATAATCGTAGATATACGATGAGAGATATTGGTGGTATTGAGGCTCGTTTAAATCAGGTTGAGTATTATACTTCACTTAATATGTTGGAGACTGATACTTTCAACGTAGAAATTACTGATGCTTCTGGTAGAAATCGTCTAAAGAATGGTTTTATTGTTGATGACTTTACAGATCATTCTAAATCTAATGTAGATGCAGAAGATTATAATGCTGCATTAGATTATGCAACAGGTCAATGTCGTCCATCTCATTACACAACCAACATTGCTCTTCAAATTAATGCTGCATTATCAACTAACTATCAGCAAACTGGTCCTGTTATTACTCTTCCATATACAGAAGAGGCATTAATTACACAACCATATGCTTCTAGAGTTGAGAATGTAAACCCATTTAACGTCTTTACTTATATTGGACGTATTGATCTAACTCCAGCATCTGATGACTGGGTAGATACTAATCGTTTACCTGTAAATGTACAGAATATTGAAGGTAATTTTAGAGCAACTAGAAGAAGATTAAGAGCAGATTCTAATGGATTTGGTCCTGTTCAGTGGAGATCTTGGAGAACTTCTTGGACTGGTGAATCTTCTAGTAGTCGTACTGTTAATACTCATCGTCGTTCTGATTGGGGTAGAGGTCTTGCTAGAGATAGAATTTCAACAATAACTACTACAAGAAGACAGACTAGAGAAGGTATAAGAACTAGAGTTGTACCTAGAATTGATAGAATTTCACAAGGAGATACAACTGTATCTAGTACTGTAATACCTTGGATTAGATCTAGAAACGTTGAGGTGAGTGTTGTTCGTTTAAAACCAAGAACATCTTTCTATGGTTTCTTTGATGGACAAAAAATTGATTCTTATTTAACTCCTAAAATTATTGAATTAATTAAAGATCCTACAGTTGATAGTAGAACTAACTCTACACCTTTTGTTTCTGGTGAGACAGTAACAGGTCTTACTAGTGGATGTAAATTGAAGGTTGCTGCTTCAGATGATTATTATAAATTTAATCCATATGATGATACTGAAATGCCATCATCATATGCATCTACAACAGCATTCTTGAATATTGATACCGATTCACTTGCTAAACAAGCAGTTGGTGATTACTATGGTAATATCCAAGTTGGTGAAATTTTACAAGGTGCGTCTGGTGCTAGAGCAGTTGTTAAAGATCGTAGAATTCTTTCTGATAGATTAGGTCAATACAAATCATCATTCTTTATTCCAGCTCCTAATGTTGATACCAATCCTCGTTGGGCAGTTGGTACTAGACTTTTAAGATTTACAACATCTGAGACTGATTCACGTGTTGGTGGAGCAGTTGCATCTTCCGCACAGGCAGAATATAAGGCTGCTGGTACTTTAAACACAGTACAAGAGAATGTTCTTGCAATTAGAAATGCTGATGTTGTACAAGATACTGTAAACGATACTAGAACAGTTCGTTCTACAAGAACAGAAACAAGACAGGTTGGTTGGTGGGATCCACTTGCACAATCATTCTTGGTTGATGAAGAAGGTGGTACATTCTTAACATCTGTTGATGTTTACTTTAATGCTAAGGATACAGCAATTCCTATCTCTATGCAGATAAGGACTATGGAAAATGGATATCCTACAACTACAATTCTTCCTTTCTCTGATAATACATTAACTCCTGAACAAGTTTCAATTTCTGAAACAGGTGCTGTTGCTACTAGGTTTACATTTAGAGCACCAGTTTATATTCCTCAATCAGTTGAACATTGTTTTGTTCTATTCTCTGACTCCAACTCTTATCAGGTTTGGATCTCTAGAATGGGTGAACTTGATATTACTGGTAATAGAACCATATCTGAACAGCCTTATGCTGGTGTTCTATTTAAATCACAGAACGCAACTACGTGGACTGCTGACCAGTATGAGGATATGAAGTTTGTTATTAATAGAGCGAGATTTGATAATACTCAAAATACTTCAATTACTTTAAATAATGCTCCTCTTGCAAGAGGTAATAATGGTGAGATTAAACTTCAAACTGATGCTGTTCAAACATTCCAACCAGAATTGATGTTGATAATGAATGCTCAATTAGCAACATTACCTTATACAGTCGGTGCTAGATTATATCAAAAGACAACATTAGCACAAGCTACAATCACTAAGGTTGTTGATAATGTTGGTGGTGTACAAGTAACTGTTAATGATATTTCTGGAACATGGGCTGCTGGTTCTAATACTGGTGGTGTTATTGCTAACAGAGTTGTATCTTCTAAAACACTTGCTACTATGACTGTTTCGGGTGCTTCTGGAGACTTTACAGTAGGTGAAACAATTACTGGTAATACATCTGCTGCTCCGACTGCTGAAGTTATTACATGGAATGCTGGTACAAATACACTTACTCTTAAGTATGTTTCTACTAATTTCACAGCATCTACAGAAACAATTACAGGTGGAGGATCATCTGTAACAGCAACTGTTGCTACTATCACGTATACTGGTGACGCTACTGCTGGTGGTACTCCCACAGTTACGGATGCATATCCTGCAACTTCTCCAACATTTACAACATCACAGAAGAAGCTTCGTGTTTATCATGGTAATCATGGTATGCATGATCTTGATAATAATGTTAAACTTACTGGTGTTACATCTGAAGTATCTGATACTTATATAACATCTGCTATCTCTAATAGTGATACTAGTATTGCTGTTAATGATGCTAGTGCATTCCATAAAATTATTAATGGACAGGCAATTAGTGCATCTAATGTAGGATATATTCAGATTGATGATGAGACAATATCATACTCAGCTATTAGTAATGATGGAAAAACAATTACTGCTCATGAAAGGGGTGTTGATAGCACAACTGCAGTTAGTCATGTAGACGAATCTGTTGTTAAATGTTATAACCTTGATGGTATACCATTAACAGAGATCAATAAAACTCATGCTAATATTCAAGGTCCATCTTTAGATTCTTATGAGTTAGCAACAACTTCTATTTCTTCTAGAGGTATATTATCTGGTGGTAATAATATTGTTGCAACACAGAATATTCAATATGAGATTCTTTCACCACAGATTCAAAGATTATTATTACCTAAAACAAATATAACAGCAAGAGTTAATACTATTAGTGGTACATCCATTAATGATGGAACTACATTATCACAAAATTCATTCTCGAATACTGGTGTATTCTATGATGTTGTTTTAAGTGAAGACAATCATTTCGATTCACCACAACTAATTTGTTCACCAATTAACGAATCAGCAGAATTGAGTGGTGCAAAATCATTTAGAATGGATTTGACTATGACAAGTTCTTCTACTACAGTATCTCCAATTTTAGATACTGATAGAATGTCTATTACAACAACTTCTAGCAGAATTAATTCTCCTACAGATGTAAATGTTGCTAAGTTACCATATGGTGATGGTCATGATGCTGTTTATATTACAAAGGTTGCTGATCTTGTAAATCCATCATCTTCAATTAAACTATTATTTTCGGGTTACCGTCCACCTAATACTCTTATCAAACCTCTATATAGAGTGGTCCCAAATGGGTCTACTGATGATATCGAGACCTTTGGATTTGAGTATTTCCCAACAGACGATGCTTCAATTCCTGCAACTACAGAACTCGAAAGATACTTTGACTATGAATATGAAGTAAATGGTTTAGACTTTACAAAATATCAAGTTAAAATAGTATTTGTATCTCAGAACCAAGCACTATGTCCTATAATTAGGGATATGAGAGCGATTGCCCTTGCTGTATAATGAATGAATTACCTATAAAGGATAAGGAAGGTTGGTATAAAAATACCGAAACTGGATCTATCCAATCTGCTGATACTGCAAAGTATGAGAAGTTTATGAAGAACTATAAGGCTGCTATTGCTAAAGATACGCAACTAGATACTTTACAAACTGACCTTATTGAGTTAAAATCAGAGATGGATGAGATCAAATCCCTGTTAAAAACGTTAGCTAACAAAATCGTATTATGACTACATCAGCCCCAGTAGAGAAGGTATCACAACCTGATATGCTCGTTCAATTTAAAGAACGATATGCAAAATTGGTTGAAGAGAATAAAGAACTTGCAGAGAAAATGAAGAACAACGAAGTTGTTGCTCTCAAATTGCAAGGTGCTATTGAAGCTCTAGAATATTATAATGAAAACCCTCCTGTACCAGAAGGAGAAACAGCAGTCGATAATCTGGATATTCCTGGTGACGATATCACAGATGAATCCCCAGATTTGACTGAAAACACATAATTTCTAAGGGGAACTAAGTTCCCCTTTTTTAGTGACATAAATAACTGGGAAGCATGTTCTCATAGAGTTGTCCTAATAAAATGGCAAATAGAATTCAATTAAGACGAGGTGGTGCCCAAGAATGGGCAAACTCCAACCCTACATTAGCTCAGGGTGAACTAGGAATAGAATTAGATACTGGGCGTTTTAAAATTGGAGATGGCGTTTCAGCGTGGAACTCTTTAAGGTACGAACGTCCCGTTGAGTCTATATCTAATACCGCAAATACTTTAGTACAAAGAGATGCAGACGGTAACTTTGCTGCAGGTACTATTACAGCAACACTAATTGGTAATGCTTCAACTGCTGCAAGACTTGCTTCCACACGTCAAATTTCGTTAGCTGATGATATTCAAGGATCTGGTGTATTTGATGGATCTGCAAACTTAACTCTTAATACATCACTACAATTAATTTCAACATTACCACATTATGATGGTACTGCTGGTGCTTCTGCAACTTATACAAAGGTAACTGTAGATGCTAAAGGTAGAATTACAAATGCTTCAACCCCTTCAACTCTTGCAGCGTATAACCTTAATGGAACTGTAGAAGGTTCATCTGCTCAACCATATGATTTAGATCTTGTTGCAGTAGCTGGTCTTACTACAACTGGTATCATCGCTAGAACTGCTGGTGGTACTATGGCAACCAGAACTATTACTGGTACTGCTGCACAAATTGGTATTACTGATGGTGGTGGTATAACTCAGAATCCTACTATTGGTCTTATTACTACTGCTGTTACTGCTGCTGAATACAACGCAGCATCACTAACTTCTAGTGCAGGATCAGAAACTGTTAACGCAACTAACTATACTGTTGACGATTATGGTAGACTAACAGCATCAGCAACGTTGCCAATCGCAACAGCAACTGAAGGAACATCAGCATCAGCATATGACAACGCAGCGACCTATACCCGTGATGATAAAGTCACTAATGCATCGAAGCTTTATCAGGCCATTGCAGGTATTGCAGCAGGAGGTGGTGCACCTACTCATTCAAGCGGTACTACTGGCTCGTGGAGATACTTGGCTGCAAGTGCGACACCGCAAAAGGGTCTTGCGTCCTTCTCCCAAGAGGATTTTGACGTATCTGCAGCAGGTCACGTTACTTTCGCTACTGCTGGTATTGACAATACTCAACTTCAAAACAGTAGAATTTCATTTGCTGACGGGAACGCGAAAGAGGACTTCGATCTCGACCAAGAATTAACTTCTGCTACAGGATATCGTGGATTCAATAAACTTAACTATATCAAGATTAATGACACAAGTGGTAATCTACTGTTTGGCGCAAATAATACGGGTGATAGTAGTGCTGGAGAGATTGATGTCAACGTCAGATCCTATTTCAGTGATGCAGACATTACCCTCGATGGGGCGGTTGCACAAACTGTAGACAAGACTGGAGATGGTAATTTAACTATTCAGTCTACACAGGATTCAGGTTCTGCTAGATCTTTCAGTCTTGGTGTTACTAATGCTGGTGCAGGATCAAGTACTCTTAATATTACAGCAGAAGATTCTGTTGTAATAACTGCTTCAGAAGCAACTAATGGTAAAGTTACTGTTGAAGGATCTAAATTCCAAGGAGATTATATTGCATCAACTGGAGCAACTTTACATCTAGATCCAGGTGATGATAGAACTACATCTGGTACATGTAGAATACATGGAGACTTACAAGTAGATGGCACGACTACAACAGTTAATTCTACCACTATGCAGGTGGATGATGTTATTCTCACTCTTGGCGGTGATACTGCTCCAGGTTCGGATGACAACAAAGATAGAGGAGTTGAATTCAGATATTACGATACAGCAGCAAAAATTGGATTCTTTGGTTACGACGATTCGGCCGCTGATCTTGGAGGCCATACAGGAAGATTCTCATTCCTCTACGATGCCACAAATACCTCAGAAGTATTCACTGGAACAGATGCAGGGATCAATGCTGGTAACTTAAAACTTACAACTGGTACAGCATCTACTACTAATACTACTGGTGATCTAGTGGTCGCAGGTGGTGCTGGAATCGGTGGTAGTGTCAATATCGGTGGTTCGGTAGATGTCGATACTAATATAACTGTCACAGGAACATCATTATTCAAAGATGAATTTGTTATTCAGGGTGCTTCTAAAGACTTCATAATGAAGAATGGAAGTGGAACTGCAAAGATTACAGCAGGGTCTACTACTGGTAACATTACTATGGCAGGTGTTCTTGCTGTTACAGGTAATGTAGATGTTAATAGTAACAAGTTTAATATTACAGCATCCTCTGGTAATACTGCTATTGCAGGTACTCTAACAGTATCTGATCAAACTATTATTAAAGCAGATAATAAGTTCTTTAAAATACAAACTGCAGCTGCAGTAGATAAGTTTACTGTTGATACAGATAACGGTAATCTAGATTCTGCAGGTAGTGCAAATATTGCAGGACTTGTTTATCTAGAAAGTACAGATGAACCTGATATTCTATCTGGTGCTCCTCACTCAATTCAGAATAGTGACTACGGTGCGTTAAGAGTAGATGGTGGTGGATACTTTGATAAGAACGTTCTCTTTAATGGTGACATATATCTAAACGGTGACTTTAACCAGCAAGAAGACGCAACAGAGAATTACGGTTTAAGAAACTACCTATC
>VTLG01015724.1_pt1 | contig 32354 bp, 50 predicted proteins | sample 4694571 | NCBI WGS metagenome assembly VTLG01 (sample SAMN12604809, study PRJNA352737) | marine metagenome | biome: ENVO:00000447; feature: ENVO:00000209|ENVO:00000569|ENVO:01000036; material: ENVO:00002151; isolation source: viral sequences binned using virsorter ...
AATATTGCAGAAGGTTATGTAGTTCCAAAAAGTGATTTGATTGAGGTTTTAGAAAATGGAGATGTTAGACTATTTTCTACAAGTGCCGACCACGTTGAAGTTGATTCTAAAGCAACGGCAGTAGCTAATCGTAATACTAAATTTGACCCAACTGCTGAAGAAGGAGTAGTTAAAACATCAGAAAGTTTTACACATTTACAAAATGTTAATAACAGGTGGAACTTAGATACAGGTAATGAACAACAACTTGTTTTAACTGAAAACTCTGAAGGTATAGTTACATCATCAGATTGGGTAGATATTTAATAGAAACAAAATAAGACTAATTATAATTAGTTTATGAAAATCTATAAAATATTATCTGATATTCCTGACCCTTTAAGATATGAAGATTCTATGCCTACAAGTTGGAAAAATTATCCACGAAGCATAGAGCCAAATTTACAATATGACAAAATCATTCCACAAATGCAAAAGGGAGACCACGAAATAGTTTGTCAGGAATGTCAATCAGGTGTTGAATGTAAATTATCCAAAGCTGAACAACACTATTACGATTTTGAATATTTTAATAAATCTATTCCAACAATAAAACAATGTCCTGTTGTTATTGATTATTTAAAAATTGGATACACTTTACCTGCTTGGGATAATTTACTTATTCAGAATATAAAACATAACGGAGAATACAAGTTAATTGCTATTGATAGTCAAAAAAAAGGTTTTACAAGTCTTAATTTTGAACAAATGGACACAGAAAAGTTAGTAGGTAAATTTTTAAATAATTACGCAGTAAAGTTTCATTTCCCATACAGAGTTACAACAGAAAAAGGTTATCTAACAGTAATTAAAAATCCATTTTATTTACCTAATAATAAAATTATTTTTTCTGAAGGAATTATGGACACTTCTGCTTGGAGCTTGATGAACATATTTGCATTCTTGGATTTACAAGAAAACGAAGCTTTAGAAATAAAAAAAGGTACGCCACTTTTACATATTTTTGAAGTACATCATAGTATTTTTCAAAGCAATTATGAAGTAATAGATTTTAATAATGTTGATTGGAATATCATTGATAAATATGATTACAATGAACATTTATCTGCTTTAAAGAAATCACATTACAGAAAAATACAAAAAACAGGTTTAGCAGATAAACCTGAAGAACTAAAGTAATATGTCTATATGCAAAGAAGAAGATTCCGTAAAGAACAACACGAATGGACTTACGAAGTTACTTACAATGGTAAGGTAAAGAGATATGAAACTTGATGTACTGAGATTTCAATATGGAATAGACGCAACAAATAGTCTTTTGTTTGTGGATTCTGTATTTGAATGTTACGGTCTCGAAGATGAAATCAGATTAGAGAAGAAAATAATGTCTGAAACTGCTATACCTGAAGGCGAATACGAAATAAAATTTAGAACTGTTGGTGGCTATCATACACGAGAAAAAGCAAAGTATGATAAGAAGTTTGGTGTAGGTTGGCATAAGGGTATGTTGGAACTACAAGATGTTAAGAATGATAAAATGTCCTTCAAATATGTGTTAATTCATTCAGGGAATACAGACGAAAACACCTCAGCGTGTTATTTGGTGGGTCAAACTCAACAAGATTTAGATATGAGTAAAGACGGATTTATCGGCTCGTCAAGATTAGCGTATGAATCCCTCTATCCAAAAGTGCGAGACGCTTTACTTAATGGAGAAAAAGTAACAATGAAATTTCAGAATGTAAATCTAGGCAAAGAGATTACTAACAAACAAAGCCCTGATTTCATAAACCCTTCAATGATAAAAGATGATATATCTGAGATTAAGGGAATGCTCATACAAATTATTGCTAAACTAGAAGGCAGAAACATTACCTAAATAAAGGATAACTTGCATTTAATATGTCATTTATGCAACCACCCCACCAAACTTGATAAAGTAGGATATAAGTGTGTCTCCAAAAAATGCACAATGTATGGTAAGGTATTACTTAGCAACCCATTAATTAAGGAAGAAGAATAGTGAAAAATAAAGAATATTGGAAATTTATTTTATCTAAGGCTTTTAGAACAGGGTTGCAATCTGCAATCTCCTTGTATCTAGCAAACTCATCAGGAATAATTGACGCAAATATGATTGAACTTTTAGGAGTTGCGTTTTTGAGTTCAGGATTAGCAGTTTTACAAAACGGCTTAGAACAATATAAACCAAAGCAGACATTCGATAATAAATAAAAGGTGCTTAACCTAAAGAAGTTACTTTGTATTGCTTCTGTGTGCTTTATTGCAGTACCAATAACTGCAATAGCTGAACAAATTACTGTCACAGAGACTTTTAATAATCAACAAATTAACGAAGATATACAATTTTTGTATGGTGGTAATGATACAACTGTTTCTGCAAGTACTACTCAAGACCCTGAATGTGCTAGTACAACCAACGCAGGAACAATAGGCATTGAAGATTTAGATTGCTTTGGTGGTATTTACTTTGGTACAGATAGATTTCAACTTGGTATTAGGGCTAGTGCAGACACTCTTACTATTGCATTTCCTAATTCAGATAGTAAAGCAATAACAGAAGTTGGCTTTGTTTACAATGCAAGAGAAACAACAGGCACAGGTACAGTTTATTTTGATAATGATGAAACTCAGACAATCAATTTCATAGACCAACAAAGTGAAACAAATCAATCAACAAGCATAACTATTACTGCACCTACAGGGACAACAATAAATGAAATACAAGTTGCAGGAGTTTCTTCAGGTACAGATTGGTGGCTAATTGATAGTGTATATTATAAGTATGATAATATTTCTACTACAACGACATCTAGTTCGACAACAACTACGTCAACAACAAGTACAACAACCACAACAACCACAACAGTTCCACCGACAACTACTACAACAACTGTGCCACCTACTACAACTACAAGTACAACTACGACTACAACAACTACAACAATTAATCCACTTGATGTCGAGAGAAATAATAATCAAGCTGAAACAGGGCTTAGGGAGACTAATCAAGAACGCCAAGATAGAGAGGATAAAGAATATGCAGAACAGTTGGCTCGTGAAGAAGCTCAAAGACAAGCTGAGTTAGAAGCAGAAGAAGAACGACTTAGACTAGAAGAAGAAGCCCGTGTTGAAGCAGAGTTAGAAGCTCAAAGGTTAATTGAAGAAGAACTAGAACGCCTAAGAATAGAAGAAGAAGAACGCATACAAGCTGAGTTGGAAGAACTTATGCGTATCGAAGCAGAAGAAGAAGCTGAAATATTACTTGAACTTGAAGAAGCAATAGATTTAGAACAAATAGGATTAGAAATAATAGTTGAATGTCCTGAAGAAGAAGTTGATTGTGTCGAGCCAACAGAAGAAGAAATACAACTTATAAAAGCAGAACTACAAGAGTTTATAGATGTAATTCAAGAATTAGAAGAACTTGATTTAGAAGAAGAATATTATATTGAAGAAGAAATAATAGAAATAGAAATTATTGAATTAGATATAGAAGATATAATTATTATTGTAGAAGAAGAAGAAACACTTCCAATAGTAGAAGTGTTTGATGAAGAAGAAATATTAGAAGATGAGTTGGACAAAGAGATACTTGGAGATGACACCGATACAACGGAAGAAATTCAAGAAGAAGATGAATTACTTAAAGAAGAAGAATTTGAATTTGTAGAAGTAGAGCTTACTGAAGAAGAAATACAAGTTGAGATAGAAGAACTTACCGAAGTCATTAAAGAAATAGTTGTAATAGATATACCCGAAGTAACTGAACAAGAACTTGAAGAATTTAGCGAAGAAGAACTAGAAGAATATGAAGAAGCAAAGGAAGAAGCCATTGAAGAATTTGTGGAAGAACTTGAGACAGAAGAAGTTATTGAAATACTTGAAGAAGTTAATGACGCAGGATTGGAAAACCTTGACGAAGTTAGCGAAGATGTACTTGAAGTTGTAGCTCAAGTTGTCGAAGAAGTAATAGAGATAGCACAAGAAGAAGAACTAACTGAAGAACAAGTTGAAGTTGTTGCAGAAGTTTTAGGATTTGAAGAAACAGATGATGTTGAAGTCTTAGCTGAAGTAATAAAAGAAGATAAAACTGTTGAAAAGGCAGTAGAAGAATTTGTAGATAGAGCAGTTGAGAACGCTGATGTAGAAAACTACACACTTGCTGACGCACAGACAGAAATAGCTTTTGAATCTTTAGTAGCAGGAGACTTTAGTGTTATTATAGATGTTGATTTAGACGCAATAGATTTAACAAACATATCAAACGATATGACACAAGATACTAAGGAAAAGGCACAAGAAGTCATACTTCCAACAGTAATTGTAAATATTGTATCGTTTGTAAGGAGATTTAATTGATAAAGAAATTGTGGTCTTGGTGCGTAGAAGCAGTAAAAGAAACACTTAACCTTGCATGGACTCTTTCAGGTCTAGCGATTGCGACATTGACTTTGACAGGACAAGCACAGGTAATAACTTTTTACGCAACAGTAATTACGCTAGTTATTTGGTTGATTACAATAAGGTTTAGAAAATAATGTGTTTCATTACAGAAAAAGCTGACGGCTCTTTTATACAGATATGTAATTGCAAACACGGAAACTCAGATTGTAAGGAGAAAAATGAGTAATAATGGAATGACTAATAAAGAAATGTTAATGCTTGTTTTAGAAGGACAGGATAAGATAAATTCTCGAATAGATGAACTACATGAAAAAGTAAATACAAAGATTTCTAGGTCAGAGTTATTAGCTACTGCAACCTTTATTGTTCTACTTATCGGTGGAATTATCCAATATTCTATGTAAATTAGCCATTTAGAGCCGTTTTAAGACATAGTTTTATCATTTAAGGTAAAAGACCCTAGAAGCTATTGCTAGTATCTAAGGTCTTTTTTTTATTTATAAATCACAGATTCGTCAATTTATGATTTATAATACTTATTGTGAATAAAGTAAAGAACACAAGTTGTATGTTCTGTGGCAAACATCTTACCACGATTCGTGGTGCTTTGTTTTGCAACGACATAAATTGTTTAAATTTTCAATTAATTCAATTACAACTACAAGAAGTAAAAACTTAACAAAGGAGATATATGCCTTCATTGATTATTGAAGGTGTGATTGCGTGTCTCTTGATTATGCCACCAACGGCAAGTGAAATGGACACTTACTTAAATTGCAGGGAACAATATACAAAAGTTGAAGTTGTACAACAATGGATTCCTTTATTGCAGACACACTTTGAAGAAGAAGATGTTTTACAAGCTAGTCTTATGATATATTGCGAGTCATCAGGCAGACCCAATGCACACAATCACAATACGAATGGCACAATAGATGAAGGTTTGTTTGCTTTTAATGATAAAACTTGGTCTTGGTTGCAGAAGAAACTTAAATTTACAGGCGATAGAAAAAACCCAATCTTAAATATAAAAGTAGCGTCTTGGCTCTTTTATAATGACGGCAGGGGTAAACATTGGTATAGCTCAGAACATTGTTGGAACTATGATTTTTGATACTGTACTTATAGATGATTTAGAACAGGAGTTGAATGATAAAGAAATACAACTTTACAGAACAAGACAAGGTAGGGAAGCTCGGAGAAAAACTAATACTTAACCATTACAACTCCATAAAAGATGACAATGGTAATAGATATGTTGCAAGAGCTACAAGAATAGATGAACAATTACAAGGTGCAGACCTTATGGTGTTCAATCAGAGTCTAAAAACTAATTACATAGAAGTTAAAACAGATACACAGATAGAAGAAACTAATAATATTGCTTTGGAATATTTGATTGAACAAGAGAGTGGAGATTATCAAGTTGGTTGTCAGATGAAAACCTTTGCAGACTTTATGATGTATTGGAGTTACCCAACTAACTTTGTTAGATATTGGAATCCTAAAAAATTACAACCATACATTGTAACTTGGATTAGAGACAGTAAATATAAAACAGTAAAAGTAATAAATGAGAATCAACAGGGAGACAAATGGTTTGCTCATTGTTTGCTTGTTCCGACTTATGAATTTGATAAACTACAACAAGTAAATAGTTTTTTAGTAAGCCTTAATGTATTAGAAGGAGTTTTGAATGAAGAAGATTAAGTGGCGAGAAGATGAAACCTTTACAGAATACAAAATGAGAAAACACGAAGGTATGCAAGGTATGGGACAAAAGACAGTTAAGAAAAGAGAAGGTTGGTCTGACAATCAAAAGCGTGGGCTAACTAATAAGAACAAAGGTAGAAGAAAACAAAACCTAGCTAGGAAGAAACTTAAGATACCTGATACAAAGTTTAGAAGCCAAATGGGTAATGAAGAATCTTGGCAAGGAGAAGTCAGAGTAGAAGTCAAAGCAGGTAAGCAAGTACAAACCTTATGGACTAAATATCAAAAAGCTAAAGAACAATCTGACGCTAACACAAGGATTGGAGATACAAGACCTTTTATGTTTGTTGCTATGCCTGACGGAACTTCTAATGGATTAGTTGTAGTAGAGCTTGATAAGTTAGATGAAGTTGTCTTTGCTTTACTTGAAACTTGGGAACAATAAAAAAAAACCCACCTACCGAAGCAGGTGGGTTTCATAAAGCATTATATTTTACTTTTTGCTTTTAATTCTTCCAATCTCTCTTTTGATATAGTTCGCTTTTCTAATGGTAATGAAACCATAATTTCAGCTAATTTATCACACTCTTTTTCTATTCTTCTAATTTCTGCACGAGAAATTTTAGCGTCATCATAGACTTTTTCTCCTGCTGAAACATTAGGAAAATAGTTTCTGTGTATTCTGTATTCTTCTTGTACTTGTTTATGACTATGTAATTCTTTTTGTAATTCCATAATCTTGTTATATACTTCTTTTCTTGTTTGCATTGAAATCAACTCCCTTCTTTTTTCATTCTTTGTTAATTTCATAATCTAAGATTACTACTTTGTAATAAATATACAAGTATTTTTTGTAAATTTTATAAAGAATAAACCCAATGTTTATAGGCTTTTAGCCACTACCCAAAAAAAACTTTGATAAATTCCCTAGAAATACCCTTAAAGTCGCACTAAGACTTTATACTTACCACAAGCAAAACAGGACGAATATGGCACTTAATGAATATCTTGAGAATTACAAACCACCAAGAATGAAACGTGGTTATTTCTATGGAACAGAGAAGCGTGAATCTGAGTGGGAAGAAGTTTGTAAAGCTCTTGAAGAAGGTTATCAAGACACAACTGCATTAGTAACTTGGTTAATAAGTGAATGTGGTTGGGACGGCGTAACTCCGAAATCTATAACAAATAGAATCAATGAGCAAAAAAGAAGAATCCGACAATCTAAGTAAGTTTCTAACTCGCTATGATGATAAAAAACATAATAAAGCTCTAGCTAAAGAAAAATATCCAAGAGGTTGGCAACCACATGCAGAGTATGACCCAAAGACTAACAAAGGCACATTAGTTTCTCGTGGCACAAAAGAACAAGAGCCTGAGTTTGCAACTTTACTAAGTGAATGGGGATTCGACCCAAAGGAATATGAGATAGTCGGAAACCTACAAGTCAGAACTTGGGATATGAATATGGGAGACGGTAATGTCCAACAGGCTTGGTATTACAAAGCTGACATCAGAAAAAAAGTTCCTGACTTTGATACAGACTTTGCAAAACTATTAAAAGAAATAAAGACCTACAAAGTTAAAACACAACCAATACAAAAAGGCAATACTGCTTTTATGTACTATGTTGCAGATTGGCAAATGGGTAAGAGAGACGGAAAAGGTAGTGAAGAAATTGTAAGCAAAGTTTTAGAATCACTTGAATCTGCCAACGCAAGACTTAAAGAATTAAAGAAGTCAGGTCATACGATTGACGAAGTATATGTCTTAGGACTTGGGGATATTTGTGAGAACTGTGATATATCAGGTTGGTATTCATCTCAGATATGGAATGTTGATTTACATCTACGAGACCAAATAACAGTTGCAAGAAGATTGCTTTGGAAGATTGTAAAGAACTTTGCAGACCAAAATTACAAAGTTGTTTTGTCAGGTGTTACATCTAATCATGGACAGAACAGAAGTGGTAAGCAGAGTTTGGCAACAGAAGAACTAGACAACCTTGACTTGCAGATACTAGAACAGGTTGGAGACTTGGTATATGAATCTAAATATAAAAATATAAAAGTCATTGTGCCTGAATCTCCACATCTCTTACTTGATGTCAAAGGTTACTTAATGGGTTTCACTCACGGACATCTTACGGCAGGTGGTGGAACTCCTGCAAAGAAGATTGAGAATTGGTGGAAGGGTCAGATGTTTGGACTAAATGAAGCAGGAGACAATCCTGTTGGCTTGGCGAGAATGATTGTACACGGACACTATCATCACTTCACGGCAGTTACACAAGGTGGCAGAACAATTATGGGAGTTCCTGCTATGAGTCCTTCTAATGACTTCCAAACTAGAACAGGTTACTCAACATCAACAGGTGTAGTAACAATGACAGTTACTAAAGACGGTTGGGATAATCTAAAAATATTATAGTCTTAGGCGAGTCTTAGGCGTAAATCTTTATCGAACACTTGTTCTATAAAAAATAAAAAACTATTCCAAAAATAACAAAAGTCTGCGTATATCTATATTAAAGGGAGAAAAAGATGACAAACAAAAACTATACAAACTATACAGGGCAAGAAGTTACAGAAAAAAAACTTCAAAAACCAATATTTAATGGCGATTTAACAAAGCTAAATGTTGCTTACTTTTCAAGAAGAAGTAAGAATATGAGACATATTGTCAGTTATGACAAAAAAGCATTAAAAACATTACAACTTACAGACAATCATACTTCTGTTTGTGGTAGGGAGTTTTGGGTAAAAGCATTCGGTAATGACATACAAAACTTTGAATATGATAAAGAATTTGTTTGTGCAAAGTGTTTATATAGTTTAGGGCTTCTTCGTAAAGAAACAAGAAAAACTCATAACGGTAACCAAAGTATTGGGTCAAGTGAAACTTGGTACTATGTCATCAAAGAATTTAAGAATTACAAAGTTGGAGATGAATATTACTACAGTACAACAGAAAACAAAAGATATTAAAAAATTATAATTAAAGATTGCATTAAAATAAATCTGCGATTAATGTAGATAGAGTATTGAAAAAGGAGTTGATATGACAGAAATAACACTTAAAGGATTTGTTCAAGGCAAAGTAGAGATTGTCGTAGAACAAAGTTATGGTAAGAGCTACAAGGCAGTTGGTTGGATAAACCTTGAGCCTGTATTCTCTCATCAGATACCTGTTGAGATATTAAAAGCAGTATCTAATAAGAACAGAGATAAGTTCTCAGGCTTTAAATTTCAACTAAGCATGAGAGCAGTATTAGAAGGAGAAGAAGAATGAATGAGCAAGATTTTTTTTGGTTGATTACTTGGATATTCGGTGGCTTTGTAGTTGTAAGTATTCTACTTATGATTCTTGAAGAAACACTTTTAAGATTTTATCCACACAAATATTGGAGAGAAGAATCCTTGAGCAAGGAGTTGGATTTACTTTATTTGGAATTACAAAAAGGCAAAGAAATAAATATTGCAGAATATATAAAGGAGAATAAATGACGCAAGATATTATGGGAACTGCTGAGATTGGTGCTTGGCTAGGAGTTACTAGACAAGAAGTTGCACAATGGAAGTTTCAAGGGAAGCTACCTAGTCCTGATTACCAACTCAAAGCAACTCCTGTTTGGAAAAAAAGTACCCTAGTTGGTTGGAGAGAACAAAACTCTTGGGTAGAGAATAGAGTAAACAGTGCAAAGGAATTAGTCAATGGATAACAAAGACAAACTCATATCAAGACAAGTTGCTTTAAAAGGTGCAATAGAATTAGCTTGTCATTCTGATATGTACTTTGAATCATTAGACGAAGTTTTGGCTACTGCTGAAATTATACAGAATTTTATTCTGAGTCCGTTTTACAAAGTAGCTGAAAAAAATGTTGTCAATACACCTGTGGCAGAGAAGAAACCAAGCCCAACAAATCGTGAAACATCACAAAGCCCTGTGGGTCAAGGCAACTATGTTTGTCCTTGTCCTTCGAAGTCAAAGGTGTATGACAACAGGTTAGATAAGAAATCACAGAATAGTCCAAACTTTAAATGTGGTGCAGGACAAGAGTGTCAAGGTGGAAGCACAGGCAAAGACGGTAAGACTTACGCTTGGGCAAGTTGGTCTGATGAGCCACCTGCTGAGATTATGCCCAACTTTGTACCTGCAGATTTGGTACAACCTAAATCATTAGACGAGATTACCGAAAACGAAGCTCCCTTCTAATTGGTATAGTGCGGTGCTGAGTGAGTATCTGACGCAAGATACTCACTTCGGCATAGATAGGACATTATGAAGATAGAAGCCGATAATTACTTTGCAATAATACCTGAGTGGATACTAGACGCAGACATTAGTCCAAGAGCAAAGAATCTGTATTGTATCTTATGGACTTATGCTGATAGAAAAGACGGCTCTTGTTATCCAAGCGTTACCACTTTGTCAAAGCGAGTAGGTGTAAGTCGAGCTAATACCCACAAGCTCATTAATGAGTTGATTGATATTGGTGCAATAGAAAAGAAAAACAGATTCAAAGACAATGCAAAGCAAACCAATATGTATTATCTAAAAACAAGTAACCCATATCTTAAATCTGATACCACTACATCTAGTAGTATTGCTGACGATACTAGGGGTAGTATTGCAGACGATACAAGGGTAGTATCGGAGACAGTACATAGAACTATAACCAATGAACTAAAACCAATAGATGTGGACAAGCCACAACCAAAAAAGATTGATGAAGAAGAACTACGAAATAGAAAAGCTCTGTATCAAGTGTTTTGTGATGAGCTTGGTTATACACCTAGAACTCAAGGAGAGAAGTCAGGTTGGTTTAAGGTCTGTAAGGAGCTAGTTGAAGCAGGAGTAACAACTGATATGCTTACAGGCTCAATACAAGCCTATAAGAAGCATTGGAACAAGATTGATGTAACACCTTATGCAATCAACAAATGGTTTGGTAAGTTTGAAGCTCTAGGTCAGGACGAAGTACGCAAACAGAAAATGCTAGAGAATCCTTCTCTTATCTGCGAAGAACAAGGTTGCAACTTTATAGACCACGACTTCTTTTTGTACTGTGTTAGGTGCAAAAAAGAGCAAAAAAAGTAGATTTTTTTAAAATAATTTTTAATAATTTTTAAAAGCCTATAAACATTGGGGTTTTTCTTGCCGTTTGTGGCTACAAAAGTATCATTTATATATAATCTATGATTATAATGGTAGTAATGAATGACACAATTAAAGGAGACACAATGAACGCACTAGAAATACTTACTAGTAAATCTAAAGCACTTGCTAACAATATTAAGACTATTGAAAATTCAGGTTACACAATGAAATTTGTAGATGAATTTAAAACTTTTGTTGATTCACAAAGGTCAGTTCTTATAATAGAAAATGACGGCTCAGAAATTTACCACGAAATTACAAAGTATGAAACACAGTTCATAATGGAAGATAAAGAAGGTAGAGAAGTTCAAGTTATATTATCTCTAGTTTCTAAATTTGACGGAAGAAAAATAGGTAAAGAAATAGGTATGCAAGGTCTAATTGAACTAGCTAAAGCAATTAAAACTTCAGCAGATATGTACTTAGATGATATGAAGGTTAAGATTGACGCAGTTTATTATTCTAAAGGTATGCAAGGTTGGGAGAGAAGTTCCTTTGCAGGTTTAGAAAATGAGCTAGACGAACTAAGCTACTTTTAAATTTAACAAATCTTGCAGGTCGGTTTCTTTTGAGACCGACTTTGCTATTATGGGTGGATAATGCCAAAACAAACTTTAGCTCATAATGAACAGTTGGTAGAAGCACTTTGTGATTCTATTGCGTCAGGAATGTATGTTAATCTTGCGTGTCAATCTGTAGGAATAAGCACATCAGCTTTATCTGAATGGAAGATAAAAGGTAAGAAGGGCATACACCCTTACGATAAAGTTTGGCAAAGAATACAAATAGCAGAAGCAAAAGCTATTGAACGAAGAATAAAAAGAATTGAAAACGCAGGAGAGAACGGCTCTTGGCAGGCAGACGCTTGGTACTTAGAGAGAAGATACCCACATCTGTTTGGTAAGAGAGATACAGTTGCCATTGAAAACCAAGACAATCCAAAAGTTAAATTGCGTTGGGCAGACGGCAACTTGCTTGAAGGACAACAAGAATACTTAGAAGGCGAAGTGGTAGAAGATGAATGAAGATGAAATCAATAATATATTTGCTGACATAACAAGTTCTCTTAATATGAGAGAGATTGAAGATGAGATATTAGATGAAATAGTTATCGACATCAATGAACTTCCTGCCATAGTTTTTATGCCAATTCTGACAGACTTTGGTCTTGTATATAATTCTTTTAACTTGCCAACTAAACACATTGAAGAATTTTTAGCTTGGCTTAATTCTCAACAGGAGTAGTTATGCAATCATCATTGGACGCAAATGTCAGCTCAGGCTTAGACATTGAGCTTCCACCTTTGCACAAAGCACAAAAAGAAGTAGTAGAGAATATGAAAAGGTTTACTGTTCTAAGTGCAGGAAGGCGTTGGGGCAAGACCAAACTAGGCGTTTGGCTTTGTCTTAAATATGCTTGGGAAGGTAAAAGAGCTTGGTGGATTGCACCTTCATACTCTATGACTAACGAAGCGTGGGCAGACTTGAGAAGCATTGGCATTGAATATGGAGTAAGAGTTAAAGAAGCTGAGAGAACTATTATTACAACCACAGGTGGCTCAGTTCAAGTAAGGTCAGCAGATGACCCAATGAAGTTAAGGGGTGCAGGACTTGACTTTGTTGTATTAGACGAGTGTGCCTTTATGAAGCCACAGACTTGGGCAGAAGTAATCAGACCTGCATTGACCGAGAAGAAGGGTAGTGCATTATTTATCAGCACACCTAAAGGATATAATTTTTTTGAAAAGCTCTACTCAGAAGCAAACTATTTAGATGATTGGGTCAGATTTACTTACCCAACACACACAAATCCAATCATAGACCATAAAGAATTAGAATCAGCAAAGCAAGAGATAGGTAGTTTCTTGTTTGCTCAAGAATACGAAGCTCAATTTATCGAAGCCACAGGTGGCTTATTTAAAGCAGATTGGTTTGAGCATTACTCCATAGAAGAACGAATATCAGTAGATAAGGAGACAAAAGATGATTATTTGGAAGTTTATTACAAGTATAAAGACAAAGAGTGCAAATTGGAAGATTGCCGTAGATACGCAACTGTTGACTTGGCAACTTCAACTAAAGAGAGTGCTGACTTCACGGTCATCACATCTGTGGCAATCACACCTGAAGGCAAGATTCTCATATTGGACATTGACAGACGAAGATTGGAAGCACCTGATTTATTGCCATTACTACAAAGAAAAGTTCAGCAGTTTGACCTTGCTTATGTCGGAATTGAAAGAGCAGGTTATCAGTTGGCGTTTATTCAAATGGCTAAAAGAGAAGGACTAATTGTTAAGTCGCTAAAAGCAGATAGAGATAAAGTATCAAGAGCTTATCCACTTATTGCAAGAATGGAAGCAGGAGATATATACTTCCCTAAAACTTCTGCTTGGTTTGGAGATGTACAGACAGAATTACTAAGATTCCCTGAAGCAGAACATGATGACATTGTTGATAGCCTTGCTTATGCCGTGATAGAATCAAAAGTGCGTAAAAGTATAAAAGTTTTTTAATATAATGTAATATTAGAGCAGAGTGAAGTAGTGCCGATAAGGGTTGCGTCCATTACTTCACAAAGCTCTATAAGGAGAAAAATGGCAGAGAGAAGAAGTTTCAGAGAAGTAGTCTTTGGTAATTCAGAACAGAAAAGAAGTACAGGATTTAATTTTTTTAGACAAGGTGCTGACTTAAACAATACAAGTTTTATACAAGGTTATCAATCATCAGCAGGTCAATTTAACATACAAGGACTAGGCAACGGTGCGTCCAACTCAGCAGTAGTCTCCTGCTTACAGGTTTTGGGGACATCATTCTCTGAAGCAGAGCTAAAGATATATCAGCTCAATGAAGTAGGAGAGTATGAAGTTGCACCCAATCATCAACTTGGAATGTTGTTCAAAAGACCTAACGCTTATATGAGTGGAGATGTAGTCCAAAGTTATTTGATTCAGTCAATGCACATATCAGGAGACGCATACTTGCTAAAACAAAAGAATGAAGCAGGACAGTTAGTTGCTTTATATCCTTTAATGCCTGAAAATGTAACACCAAAAGGAAGTGATGAAACTTTGATAGAGTTCTATGAGTATCAGGTTAGAAATCAAAAGATAAACCTAAGTAGAGATATGGTTGCACACTTTAGAATGGGACTTGACCCTGAAAACCATAGACAAGGTTTTTCTCCTGTCAAAACTTTGCTAAGAGAGATTTACGGAGATGAGAGTGCAGGACAAATGGCTACATCAATCCTTGCCAATATGGGTGTGCCTAGCTTTATGATTACTCCAAAAGACGAGTATGGATTGACAGAAGAAGAAGGAGAATCAATCTCCAAAGCATTCCAAAGGCGAACAGGTGGAGAGAATCGTGGTAAACCTTTGGTCTTGTCAGGTGGAGTAAATGTTGAAAAGTTAGCATTCAGTCCTAAAGACCTTGAGATTGGAGAGCTTAGAGAATCCTTTGAAGCTAGAGTATCAGCAGTCTTGGGCGTACCTTCAATACTTGCAGGTATGTCTGTTGGTTTGAGATTCGCTACATATTCCAATGCAAAGACACTTAGAGAGTTCTTTACAGAACAAAAGCTCATACCTTTGTGGGATATGGTCGCACAAGAGATAACTCATCAGATACTCAAGGTAGATTATCCTGACTCAAGTAACCTAGAAGCAAAGTATGATTACACAGATGTAAGAGCTTTGCAGACAGATACAAACGAGATTTACGAAAGAATGAACTTGGCAGTACAAGGTGGTTGGGTAACAGTTGCAGAAGCAAGACAGAGCGTTGGATTACCAACTACAACAGAACAAGATGTGTATTTACTTCCTGCTGAGAAGGTATCTGTACCTGCAAATATGCTCAGAGACTATCAACCTGCTTCAATACAACAAGAAGAACAAACAGATGAAGTACCTGAAGCTATCTCAGAAGCAGGGTTTGAAGGTGCAGAGTTAAAGGTAGTTAAAGAGATAGACGGAGAGTTTTGTGTAATAACAGAGACAGGTAGGAATATGGGTTGCTATCCAACTAAAGAACTCGCAGAGATAAGACTTAGACAGATTATGAGATTTAGTGATAATCCAAAAGAAATGGTTGGTAGAGATGAATTTACTACAAGAGAAGAAGCTGAAGAACGAGCAGAAGAACTAGGTTGTAGTGGAACTCATACTCACGACAAAGACGGTAATTTAATTTATATGCCTTGCTCTACACATCAGGAGTATGAGAAAAGGTTAGAAGAAAACCAAAGACCTGCCGATAGAACAACCTATGGCACGGCTTGAAGATTTAAGTATAGGCGACACGGTAAGTTGGTCTATACCAAAACCACCACAAGAAGATTCAATAGTTCACGGTGTAATATCTAGTCTCAACAGGGAAGATGAGACTGCAAGAATAAAGGTTTGGGCAATATTGGAGAATGGGTCGCATTCAGAAACAGATAGAACTGTGGAGATAGAAGTGTCAAGACTTCGCAAGATAAATGATTTTAGAGATGAAATGAAACAAGTATCTGCTCGAATAGAGAAAATACTGCAAGATAAAGTAACAGAACATAACAGTAAAGACCCTAGATACAGAGCTACATTACGAATGTTGAAAGCGTGTTTTAGGCGTGGAGTAGGTGCATATAGAAACAATCCTGCAAGTGTTAGGGGTAATGTAAGGTCTGCTGACCAATGGGCTTTAGCAAGAGTAAATGGATTACTATACGCTTTAAGGACAGGGAAGTTTAAAAGAACTCCTTATGATACAGACCTTCTGCCAAGTAACCACCCTTTAAGTTCTAAGAAAAACCTCGCAACAAATACAAATGATTCACTTACTGATATAGACGGTATAGAACATACAGAAGAACAGATAGATAGTTATATCTTTGAGGATAGTGTTTCGGATATAAGACAGTTTGTCTTCAATACAGAGATAGATATAGAGGAGTTTGTTGTTAGTCGAAATGTGGACACAGGCGTAAGTGGAAGTGATAAAAAAGGAAAGTACGACGACTTGGATTTCTCGATACCTAAAGGGGTTAAGGCACAAGCCGAACAAGGACTACGACTACGTTCTGAGTTTGGCAGGGGTGGTACAAGTGTCGGTCTAGGTACTGCTAGGTATCTCGTTGCCAATACAACTGCTAGTCCTGACAAGGTACGACACATAGCTAAATACTTCCCACGCCACGAAGTAGATTTACAAACTGATGACGCAAGAGACTATCTCGCAGGAAGAACTGACAGAGCTACGAATGGAGTTATTGCTTGGAAGCTATGGGGTGGCAACGCAGGACAAAGGTGGAGTAATAAGTTAGTACGAGCTATGAACAAGAGAGACGAAGTAGAGAAGTCAGCGTCAGAGTTGGTACGGAGACATAAGCTAAGGGAACAAGCAGACAGAGAGTACAGAACAAACCGACTTACATCTACGGAAGTAAAGCAAGGAGTGTATCGGAACTATGACGCTATGCTTCGGAATTGGGAACTGTGGTACACGGATTATTATGTCGGTCTGCTTCGTAGTCAGTTAAAAAAAATCACGAGAAGTATGGTGCGTGGAAAAGACAACCCTGCGTACAAAAATTTTGTTTTGAATGGACAATCTCCGATTCTAAATAACATTATTGATGAGACTTCTCTTGAATGGAAACTTGACTTGTATGATATTTACTTGTCTCAGGTCTATGACTTCAACTTGTTTCAATTTGGTATTCTCTTACCTGAATCTCTTAAAGGTTATTCTGAATTGGAAGATACGGATTTATATACTTACAAGAACAGAAGGAAAACTCGTAATCAAGTAATCAATGAAGGATTCTATCCGATACGGTTGCGTGGTGGAGATGTGATACCTAGTGCAACTTCTCCAATACCAAGAAGTAGATACAATCGTAAAGCAGTTGCGTTTGTGAATGAGAGATTAGATTCTGTTATGCCTGACTTAGCTAAAACTACTAAAGCTAACTTGAACAGAACAATCCGTAGAAGTATTGACGAAGCAGTTGAGCTTGGACTTAGTGGAGATTTAATGTATGACTACATTACAGGACAAGTGGAGAATGTACTTCCAAAGAAACTTATGGGCAGAGCTTCAACTATTGCTAGAACTGAAGGTGGGGCTTTGGCACAGTTCGGTCAGTATGACGCAGTTGAGAGTTCAGGTCTGATAACAGTAAAGGAATGGCAAACACAATTTAACAATTCAAGAGATACGCACATTACTGCTGACGGACAAGTCGTAGGGCAGAACGATAACTTTAGAGTTGGTGGCGAGTTTGCTCAATATCCTAAAGCACCAAATCTATCTGCCAAAGAAACTGTGAACTGTAGATGTAATGTAATCTATCGTGAGCCAAGACCTGACGAAATCATAACTCCTTCTATTTAAAAAAAAATAAAAAAATTCCTAATAGTTGTCCCCTTGAGACAAAAAGTTTTCATTAGATATGTTGTGAAACAAAAGGAGGTGGAAATGAATGAAACTACTTATGAAGAATATAAGTTGATTAAAACTCTACTTAATTCTTTAAATAACCAACAACTACAAATTACAAATATGGCTCTAAGTGAAATACTTAGGGACAGGGAGAGAGATGAGAACTAATCTCTCTCCTGATTCTTCGGTTACAGTTGTATCTGTGAATGCAGGAATTGTAATCAAGGACGACTTGTCAATGGTAGAACAATGGATAAAGTATTTAATTTTGGATTCTAAAACTAAAGAAATAATTTGGATAAACAAAAACTACAATCCTAGTTTTGAAATTAAAAAAGAAATACTAGAAAAAGTTTTTAATTGACGGTAAGCAAAAAAATTTTTTACGACAAACAAAAACCCACCGAATGAACGGTGGGCTTCCGAGTTCCGATTAAGTGTGAGCTATTTAATTACAATATTCATCATTATCGTAAAATTCTCGCCACATAATATGTTTATCAAACGATTTTAAATTTGTGTATTTGACACCACACACATCACATTCATAAATAGTTTTGTTTTGGTTTTTGACATAATCATTTAATCCTTTACGGATTTGCCAACCTAAATCATTCATTCTTCTTCTCCCTTCAAAGAATCTTTTTGCCTGACAATATAAGAGAAAACCTTTTTCTCTTGGTCTGACAATTTTTTGTTATAGATACGAGCTTCTCTAATTCTCCAAGCCCAAAACACTTCTAGTGGATTGTGATAGCCTGAGCAATTGAGAGTTATTGTATCTTCCAAAACTAGCTCAGCGTCTTGGAAGTTTTCTAAGTCTGTGTAATCTTGTTTAAAAGATTTTAAGACTTGATAAGTAAATTTTTGCAATTTCACTCCTTCTATATTTTTCATTCATATTGAATGGTAGCAGAAACAATCTAAGATTGCAAATCAAAGATTTCTATAATAAAAGATTGACAATCATAAAATCGTAAATTACAATCCAACTAAGTTGATTAATTATGAAAAAAGGAGTTGATTATGAAACTAAATGAAGAACAAATAAAAAGCCACAAGTGGTGGGTAGCTAACAAAGAATCTATTAGGCAGAGAATCATAGAAGAATTTAATTTGCCAAAAGATTACAAGTTAGGAAGTTGACATGAACAGACACCAAAGAAGAAAAGCTAAATCAAAAGCAAAAGGTAGAGCTTTAAAGTATCAGACTACAAGCAGGAAGCAGGGAACTAGGAGAATATGAATATTTTGGACAACATAGAGCAGATGTTAAATCACTTAGATTCAGAAGTCCAACTTGAGCAGGTAAGAAGATTACTACAAAAAAGAAAATTAGAAATTGGATTGATTGAGAGAGAGAAAAAATAATAGAGAGATTTAAAGAGATAGAAAACAGAATATTTTCTGCACCATACAAGTGGTTAATTAGAAAAGGTTATATCGTAGCTAGAAAAATATATCTAACTATGGACGACTTGTATCAAGAGATACTTGATGATTACAAAGGTAATCCTAATTGGGCAGGAGATGATTGATGATAATTGATTGCAACTGCCCAAAAGAAAAAAACTGTGCAGGACACATTACTATTCAGAATGCCAAGCTCTTATTTAGTAATTATAAATATATTAACAGAGATGTCCTTGATGATATTGTTACAGTTCCAACCAACAGATGTTTTATTTGTGGGGAAGAAGGAACAGTTGATGTCATCAGAAAAGATTGGCACGAGTTTATGTGGGATAACCCAAGAAAAGAAGTTAGAGAATACTTCCCTTACTTAGACAAGTCAGGTTGGGAACAAATCATCTCAGGCTCACACCCTAAATGTTTTGATGATTTGTTTGGAGAAGAAGAATAGTGCTAACATTAGAGAGTTCAATAATCCAACACCCTGTTTAATTGAACACGCAGATAATAAGCTGACCCTTTGTTTCATTCATTTACAATCAACTCCGAAGGGTCAGCTATCTGCTTTTTATAGTCAAAAACACCAAAAAAAAAGAAAAAAAAATAAAATAATTTTTACATACCTAAAATAATCCATGATTATAGGCTTTTACAGAACTGATTTATAGTGATTTTGACTATAAAACTTGTAACTTTTGTAATCTTCGATTACTCTAATAGGTATGAATGAATTAACAAGAGGAGAAAAAGTGTTAAAGAAACAATATGTCAAAGAATACTATGACTATTCTTCAGGAAAAGACAGAAGAATTACAAAGTTAGTAAATGACATTAAAAAATTAGAAGAACAAAAAACTGAGAATCAAATTCTTAAAGTTACTTGGAAGGAAGTAAAAAATGAAGAAGAAGATACTTGGTACGATTGTTTTGCTTATGATTGGAATTTCACAGTAAATTATAGTTGCATAAGAAACGGTCAAGGTTGGTATCAATTCTTAGAGTTAATTGACCGTTTTGGAGACGGACACCATTTTGATAACGAAATGGCAAACTATTTTTACAAAGATATTAAAGTAGAATTGCTCGAAGTTCCAAATCACGAAGAATATGTAGAAGATTGTAAATTCTGTTTTATTCATAGGGGTTGGTACGGAGTAATCGAGAGTCCTTGTATCGAACTATAAAAAATTAACAAAAGCAATTAAGCCACCTACATAGGTGGCTTTTTTGTTATAGTAATACCTATGGCAAGTTTATCTAGCATAAGAGAAGGATTAAAAACACGACTAGCAACAATCTCAGGATTAAGTATATTTTCTTTTGTACCTGATTCTATTGAGCCACCTACGGCAGTTGTTGGTGTAATGAGTTCATTGGAATATGATTCTACAATGGCTCGTGGCTCAGACACATACAACATTCCAATCTATATGTATGTTTCAAGAGTGGACGCAGAACTCTCGCAGGATTCTTTAGATTCTTATTTAGACGGAAGTGGAAGTACAAGTGTAAAATCAGCTATCGAAGGAGATACAACTTTAGGTGGAGTGGTAAGTTCTGCTAGAGTTGTTGAAGCGTCTAATTATGGTGTTTATACTGTGAATAGTATTGATTACTTAGGCGTAGAATTTAGCGTGGAGATAATTACATAATGTATGAAGTGATGAACGGAATAACTGTCAAAGATAAATACTTTGCTGAAGGCGAGTTTATTGACGGCAAAGGTATTCCACAAAAAAGTATTAAATGGTTAATTGAACAAGGTACGCTTGTTAAAATTACTAAAGCCGAAAAAGAAAAAAAATTACAAGAAGCTACTAAAGTAAGAGCAAGGAATGACAAAGGTCATTTTATTGCAGACGACCCAAACACAGAAGAAAACGAAGCGTGGGTAGAAAAGGAAGAAGAATAATGGACAAAGAGTTTAAATCAATAGACTTTGCATTAGATACCGAAGCAGAAGGCAAAGTAGAAGCAGTTTTCTCTGTATTTAACAATGTAGATTCTGACGGAGATGTAGTTTTACCAAACTCACTAAAATCATTTAAAGGTTTAGAAGGCGAAGTACCAATGGTATGGTCGCACAAATGGGAGAATCCTATTGGAAAAGGTCGCATAGTTCAAGATGATGACAAGGCAACATTCAAAGGCGAGTTTATTATGTCGTCTGAGAGTGGCAAAGAAGCCTATGAGATTGTAAAAGCTATGGGAGATTTACAACAATGGTCTTTTGGATTTCAAGTAGATGACGCTGAACAAGGTCAATTCCAAAAAGACGGACAATCAGAAGAAGTCAGGTATATTAAATCTGCTACAGTTTTTGAAGTCTCTCCTGTTCTTGTTGGTGCAAACCAATCAACTTACACAGTTGCAGTAAAAGAACAAAAAGAAAAAGATGTAAAAGATGTTGAATCAGGTCTTAGATTCACAGATGAAGCTGATAATGTGCTTATCACAATTAACAACTTCATAGACAGAGCAAAAGAACTTACTTCTTTACGCTTAGATAAAGGCAAAACATTGTCAAAGTCTGCTCAGGAATCTCTTATGCAGATTCAAGACCGAATCCAAGAAGTCTATAACGATTTAGACAACATTCTTGGACTAGGAGAAGAAGAAGCAGAGCAACCTAAAGATAGTATTGACGCACTTTGGCTAAATACACAAGAAGTCTTGGCAAGAAGTCAAGGCGTAGTTAATGAAGGAGATAAAGTTGAGTAAATTAACAGAACTCACACAGGAACTCCACGCATTAAGACAAACTCAATTTGACGCAGTTAAAGAAATGAAGGACACCTTTGAAGGTGGCTCTGAAATCTCTGTTGAGAAAAAACAAGCTATCGAAGATAGAAATGTTGAAATTGAGAAACTTAATGAAAAAGTTAATGAATTAAATGCTCTCGAAACTCAAGAAGCAAGACTTGAAGAAGCATTAGAAAAAGGTAAAGAAGTAAAATCAATGCCTATTCACAATGAGAAGGAAGAAGTTGCTAGAAAAACTCTAGGCGACCAACTCATTGACTCTAGTGCTTACAAAAGTTTTATGAATAATGGGCAAAAGAACATTAATTCAGAACTAAAGTGGAATCCGTCTGTCGAATTAAAAACAACATTAACAGAATCAGGTTATCCACCTGCAGTAACAAGAAGCGATTTAATCGTTCCTACTGCATTAAGAAACCCACAAACTGTTATTGACTTAATCGACACAATTACAACAGATACTTACCAATACAAGTATCTCGAAGAAACCACATTTACTAACAACTCTACTGCAACTGCAGAAGGCTCATCATTGGGCGAGAACGCACTTGCTTTTACAGAAAAGACAGAGAACATTCGTAAGATTGGCTCATTCTTGCCTGTAACAGAAGAATTGTTAGCTGATGTATCAGCAGTAAGTGGTTATTTAGACTCAAGATTAAGAACTATGGTTAATCTTGCAGTTGGAGACCAAATAATTGCAGGTGGTGGCTCAGGTGCAAACTTAACAGGTATCTTGAATGTTTCAGGAATCAATACTTTTGATTTCTCATCATTCTCAGGAAACCTTAAGAGAGTCGGACAAATTTATGAAGCAATCACAGAAATTCAAAAAGATAGCTTCTTAAGTCCTGACGCAATAATTATGCACCCTTCAGATTGGTATCAAACTGTAACTGAAGTAAATGCAGTAACAACAAGTGGCTCATTGAATCCACTATTCGTTGGTGCAGGACAGTTCGGTGGTGCAGTTGGACAAACAATGTGGGGTCTCCCTGTTGTTTTAGATACAACTAGACCTGCAGGAACACCAATCGTAGGTGTTTTTGGTGGTGGACAAGCTTGTCATATTGTCGCAAGACAAGGTATGGAAGTAGCTATGTCTGATTCCCACGACGAAAACTTTGTAAAAGATATTATGGTTATGAAGGCAACCGTTAGATTAGGATTCCCTGTCTATCGACCAACTGCTTTCTGTACTATTACAAACTTTTAATAGTTAGTATGGCTTTGATGTCCCATTCATCTTATGAGAGTGGGACATCTAGCAAAAAGGAAAAAATGAAATTAAAAAAAGATATTTATATGAATGATGAAGGACTTTGTAAAGAGTCTGCTGAAGGTATGCCTAAAGGTTGGCGTAAAGGCAAACTTGTTGCAAGAGCAGGTTGGGAAATGCCTGACGCAGAATACAAAGCTCTTAAGTTCGTAGAAGCAAAAGCAAAACAACCAAAAGAAAATAAATCTAAGTAGGTCTTAAATGGCACAGTATGTTGATAAGGACGATTTTAAAGCATACATTGGTCTATCGGGGACTGCTCAAGATTTCAATATAAATACTGCTATCAACTCAGCTTGTAGATTGATAGACGCAGTAACAGGAAGAAGATTCAACCAAGATAGTTCTGCAAACGCAAAAGTATTTACACCAAAGTCAAGTATTTATATTGATGTACCTGACATAAGTACCACAACAGGTTTGATTGTAAAACTTGATGACAATGATGACGGAACTTATGAAACAACTTTGACAATCAATACAGATTTTATCGTTGAGCCAAGCAATCCTAGAATAATTAAAATAGATAGTGGCACAACTTACTATGAGCCATTCAATAAAATTACAATTCTTGATACTAGAAGCTCAGAGAGATTTGACCCAACAATTAAAAACAACGTTCAAGTAACTGCCAAGTGGGGTTACTCAATAGTTCCTGAAGATATTAAAACTGCAACATTGATACAAGCTCTAAGGTATTTCAAAAGAAAAGATACTCCATTCAACACTTATGGAGATGTAAATACAGGAGTTAGTGAGCTTTTCTCCAAGATTGACCCTGATGTTCAAACACTTCTTAAAGGACACAAAAAGACCACTTTGAGTGGCACAATTCTATAATTTTTTTATTTTTTTTCTAAAACCCTATAAACATTGACCTTTTTTTTAGTTTTTTTTTGTTAATAATTTGCATAAAAACTTGTTACTAGTAATCTATGATTATGAATGAAACAAACAAAAGAAACGGAGAAATTCAAATGAATACCAAATTAAATGACGCTATCGCAAATTACTTCTCTAACACAGAAGCAATCAATGAAGATACACAAATTACTGCAAAGAACACTAGCTTTTTTGCAGGTGGAGAAATTGAAAAAACTTATACAGTAAAAGAGCTAGTTGCTTTTATGAGCAATCAACCTGCTCAAGTTGTAGATTCAGCTATTGCAGTACTTAGCCAACTTACTGAGACAAATGATTCAAGATATGATGTTGCTTATTGGACAAATGTAGCAAATGCAGTTCTTGGAACAGAAAACGCAACAGAAGAAACAGGCGTTACTTTATAAACTTAAAATATTAAACCCACCTGCTTCGGTAGGTGGGTTTTTTTTTGTTAGTATGTCTTTATGGCAACTAATAGAAACTTTCAATTTGAAGGAATGACTCAGATAAAAAGAAAACTTACCAATGCAGGTTTTACTTTAATTCCTTTGCGTCATCTTATGAATGAACACGCAGAAGTCATTACAAAGAATGCAAAGAAGGTAGCACCAAACGACACAGGTACATTAGCAAACTCTATTGACTTCAAACAAGTTGCTATGGTTGGTAGATTGCCTAAGAAGATTCAGATTGAAGCTACTGCTCCATACTCAGAGTTTGTACACGGAAGATTTAGAAGATTACCAAGTGGTTACAAACCACCACCACCAAAGAGAAGGAAGAATTGGGGTAATCCTAATTGGAGAACTAAACCACATTATCCACCAATCCAACCAATAGAAGATTGGGCAACAAGTAGAGGTTTGAATACTTGGGGTGTGGTACAATCAATCAATGAGAGAGGAACTCCCTTAGTTCCATTTTTGCTTTTAGCAGAAAAGAACACTAGAAAAGCAAGAAGAAAACTTACTAAGAAGGCTCAAAAGCAAATAGCATTGAGTTGGAAAATGAAAAGATAAGTGTATTATAAGGAGTGATATGCCAAAAGGATATGGATATGGTGGCTCAATGTCATCAGGTAGAAGAAGAAGAAGAAGACGAAGAAATACTAGAGGTAAAAAATAATGGATTGTTGTGGTAATGGTTGTTGCAAAGGTGGTAAGTAGTGGCGTTTATTCACGGTAAAGACACCAAAGTAATTATTGAATCAACTGACTTAAGCTCATTTTTGAATAGTGCAGAGCCTTCAAGGACTGCTGATGTAGGAGAAACAACAACTTTTGGTAGTTCGAACAAAACTTTTATTGCAGGAGAAAAGGACGCTACAGTTTCATTTGGTGGATTTTTTGATTCAACTGCAGATAATATAATTCAAGGTTTAGTCGGAACTAATGACAAAGTCGCAGTTATTGGTTATGACGGAATTGACGCAACAGATGATTGTATGTTTGGACAAGGTGTAACAACAAATTATGGGATTTCAAGTCCTGTTGGAGATGTTGTTGCAGTAACCTTTGACTTACAAGCAAGTGGATTCTTTAGTGGTAGCGTACTTGAAAACGCAACTGTAACGGCTTCAGGTAATGGTACTGCTAGAGACAATGGAAGCTCAACTGCAAATGGTGGTGGTGCTTTTATAGTCGCAACAACAGTATCAGGAACAAGTACGCCTACATTAACTGCAAAGATTACACATTCAGCAGATAATGTAACTTATGCAGACTTGTTAACATTTACTGCTTTGACTTCAGCAGGTGCAGAAGTAAAAGAAATTGCAAGTGGTACAACAATAAACAGGTATTTAAAAGTTGTTTATACTGTATCAGGAACAAATCCAAGTTTCGCTGTTATAGTTGGACTTGGAAGAAATAATTAAAGGAGAAATTTATGGCATTTACACACGGTAAGGATTCAGTTTTTAAACTTGATAACGCTTCAGGCTCATTAACTGATATTTCATCTTTTGTAAATAATGTGGACTTCCCTGAAACAGCAGATGTATCTGAAACTACAACACTAGGTGCAGATAATAAAACTTATATAGCAGGTCTAAAAGACGCTACAATTTCATTGGCAGGTCTTTGGGACGCTACTGCTGACGCTATATTTGGTGCAGTTGTTGGACAATCAGCAACTTTATCCTATGAATATAGTCCTGAAGGAACTGCAAGTGGCAAGATTAAATATACAGGAGAAGCAATATTGACTTCTTATGCTATTTCTAGTCCTGTCGGAGAAGCAGTTGGATATTCAGCAGACCTTCAAGTTTCAGGTGCAGTAACTCGTGGTACACACTAAGTAATATAAAGGAGCTAGACGTATGGCTAAGATTTTAAACTTAGATGACATCAAGTCATTACCTGATGTGCCGACTAAGACTATTGATATTCCACAATGGAATGTCTCTATCAAAGTCAAAGGCATATCTAAAAAAATGCAAATAGAACTTGGTAGATTAATTAATGGAGAAACAACAGACGCTTTTGATTATCAAAAAGCATTATTAAAGGCAAGTGTTGTTGAGCCTGAACTATCAGATGAAGCAATAGATGAGTTGTATGAAAAAGACGCAACCGTCATTGATTTAATATTTGCAGAACTCAATACTCTTAATGGAGTAGGAAGTGAGATAGAATCTGCATTAGCAGAAGATTTCAAAAGCGAATCCTGATTTAGTTTTTCAATTCAGATTAGCTCGTGATTTAAGAATGACAGTTGGCGAACTGCGAACTAAAATGTCATCATTAGAGTATTCACAATGGGCTACATTTTATTATGTAGAACAACAAGAGAGAGATAAACAACGAGCTATGGCAGAAGCAGAAGCTAAGAAAAGGAAGATGAGATAATGGGAAGTTCAAACATTCTCATCAAACTTGTATTAGAAGGTTTTAATAAAGCTAAAGCCCAAATGAATAGTTTGGGTAAGAAAACTGATGAGTCAGGTGGCAAGTTAAGTAAGTTTGGTACTGTTGCTAAGATTGGTGCAGTTGCCGTTGGTACAGTTCTTGTAAAAGCATTATCACAAGCTACAAGAGAATTTATGGAGTTTGAAGATAAACTCAACCAATCTCTTGCAATCATGCAGACAACTGAAGACCAACAGAAAAGAATGGGTCAAACTGCTAGGGAACTTTCACTTACAACAAGAGTTAGTGCCACAGATTCAGCAGAAGCATTTTTCTTCTTAGCGTCAGCAGGTTTAGACGCTGAACAATCTATATCTGCACTTCCACAAGTTACCAAGTTTGCTCAAGCAGGTATGTTCGATATGGCACTTGCTACTGACTTGGCTACTGACTCACAATCTGCATTAGGTCTTACAGTTAAAGACGCAGAACAAAACTTAACAAATCTTACGAGAGTTACTGATGTCTTGGTAAAAGCAAACACATTAGCAAACGCTTCTGTGCAACAGTTTGCAGAAGCTCTTACTACAAAGTCAGGCTCGGCATTAAAAGTAGCTAATAAAGAAATAGAAGAAGGCGTTGCAGTTCTCTCAGCTTTTGCAGACAGGGGTGTAAAAGGTGCAGAAGCAGGAGAAAAACTTAACCAATTACTTAGAGATACGACTAGAGCAGTAGGTAAAAATGCAGAAGTATTTAAAAAATTTAATATTGATATTGTCGATAGCGAAGGCAATCTTAAAAATTTAGCTGATGTAATAGACGCACTTGACGGTGGAATGGCAGGTTTGTCAGACCAACAAAAAGCAGTTTTATTAGACCAATTAGGACTTAATCGTGGTGTTGCAGACGCAGTTAAAATATTATCAGGAGCAGGAGACCAAATCCGAGAATATCAATCTGCATTAGAAGACGCAGGTGGTACGACAGAAACAGTTGCAGATAAACAAGTTAGCTCATTAAAAGCACAAGTTGAAATCACAGGTCAAAAGTTTGATGAATTGACAAAAAGAATAGTTGAGAGTTTGCAACCTGCATTAGAAGGAATGTTAGGAATTATAAATGAATTTTTAGATGTTGTTTTAGGTTTAAATGGCGAAGTTATAGAAACATCAAAAGAATTTAATCATTTTGGAGCTGAAATAGGTAAAACTGAAACTGCCGTACATTCTGCTAATTCTACTCTTAACGACCAATTAGTAGCTCAAAAAAATAATAGAGATGAGACTAAAAGACTTACAAATATGTATGCAGAATATACAGAAGGAATAAGATTTGCAGAATTAGTCCAACAGGATTTGATAAACAACACTCACGAATTAGACAGAGAAACAGGAAACCTTATCAATACAAAAGAAGAATCTATTGAACTTACAGAAGAAGAAATAGAAGCTGAGAAGAAACTTGCGAAAGATAGAGCAACGGCAGGTTTAGACGCACTTAGAAGTCTTAATGACGCATACCAAAACCTAAAAGATATAGAACAAGATAGATTAGACCTAGTAGATAAAGAAGCTAAGGCACTTACAAAACTAAATAAAGCTAATGAAAAACTTGAACAAGCTAATGAAAAAGTAAATAAAGCTAAAGAAGAATTTGAAAAAGTATCAGGTCTTGGTGCGAGAGTAACTAATGAAGAAGCCTTAGCTATTGCAAGACAAAAAGCAGAAATAGAAAAATTAGAACAAGCAGAAGATAAGTCAGAGATACAAAAACTTCAACTTGCAGTAGCAAGAGAGAGATTAATAGAACTTGAAGAACAATCTATTGCAATATCAAGAGAAGAAGAACAAGCATTAAGAGAGATAGAGAGAGCAGAAGCAGATGTTGTAACACAGACAAAGAGATTACAAGAAGCTCAACAAAACTATCAAAAAGCACAAGAAGAATTAGCTAAGGCAACTGCTGATTCAACTGAAAACATATTAGAACAAGCTATTGCAAAGCAACAACTTGATGAAGCATTATCAGATTTAAGTGGTGCAACTAAATTCAAAGACGGTATAGCAGAGATAGTTAGACTCATAGGTGGAGATTTAGATGAGATGAGTAATAAATTTCAAGCTATCTTTAATCTCTCAGGTAGAGCTTTGCGTAATCAAGGTATATCAACAGACTTGCCGTCTACTACTGCTACTCCAACAAGATTTGGAACTCTTGGAGAAATAAGTTCAGACTTTGTTGCAAATCAATCATTAGCAACAGGTGGTAGAGTTGGAACAGGTGCAGGTAATACAGTAATTACTGTAAACACAGGTGCTTTGCTTGGTACAGATGAAACAGTACAGCTTGCAGTTGCTGAAGCACTTAAACAAGCACAGAGAAAAGGCATTGAAGTAGCGTTGTAATGAGTGCAAACTTTGATTCCAATGTATCACTAACTTTAGAAGTAGGATTTGATTCTGAGCCTTTTGATGAAACACAATCTTTTACAGATATAACTTCTTATCTTAGAGCATTTACAACTAGGCGTGGTAGAGCTAATGAGTTAGGCGAGTTTGTTGCAGGTACAATGAGTTTTTCTGTATCAAACGCAGATAATAGGTTTAATCCAAGCAATACAAGTTCTCCATACTATGATTCAGCAAACGCAATTACAAAGATACAACCACTTAAAAGAGTAAGAATGTCTGCCACTTATGATTCAATTACTTATAGAATTTTTGAAGGTTTTTTGCAGTCAATACCTGTAAAATTCATATCGGAAGGTGCTGACTCCATTGTTACATTTACTTGTGTGGACGCATTCAAGATATTCCAATCGGCTCAGTTGGAAGGCGTTGGTTGGCGTTTAGGACTTGCAGGATTTTCTGAACTAGGACTATCTACAAGATTAAGTTATACAGATGTACAAGAGCTTAGTTCTGCAAGAGTAAGTAGAATATTAGACGCAATAGGATTCCCTAGTAATCGTAGAGATATAAACACAGGAACAAAACAAGTTATTTCTCAAGCAACTTCAACAAATATTCTTACAGGACTTAGGGAGTGTGAACTTGCAGAAAATGGACAGTTCTTTATTGCAAAAGACGGTAAAGCAACTTTTAGAAACAGAGATTATAGATTATCAAATACAAAAGCAATTAATGTTCAGGGTATATTTAGTAATGACGGAAGCAATTTACCATATACAAATGTCTCTACTTCTTTTGATGATAATGAAATAATTAATGTTTATGAATGGCAGAGAAGTGGTGGAACTGCTCAATACAAAGCTGATACCAACTCAATACTCAAATATAGGGCAAAAGAATCATCAAAAAGTACAATAAATATATCTGACGCAGATGTTTTGTCTATAATTGAACAAAAGATAGCAGAAACATCTCTGCCTATCGTCAGGATTGATGAGTTAATTTGCAATCCAAGAGAAAACACTTCTCTTTGGGAACAAGTTTTAGGTAGAGAGTTCGGAGACAGAATATCTGTTAAGATAGTTAATGTGGACGGCAGTAGCTTTACTGATGAGTTATTTGTAGAATCAATAAGTCATACTGTAAATGCTTCAAGTCAATCTTGGAGTTGGAAGGCTACATTAAGTCCTGCAGGTAGCTCGGCATGGATATTAGGTCAGGCTAAACTAGGAGAAGGAACAAGATTTGTTTACAGTTAGGAAGGTAATTTAATATGGCAGGTGCAGGTTGGAAAAGTTATAGCACAGGAGACTTAATTAGTGCTACAGAGTTTCAGACTTTTATACAAGACCAAGTAGTACAAGTTTATGCTGATTCTTCAGCTAGAGATACTGCTTTAGGTACAAATGACGCTGAAGGTATGTTTTGTTTCTTAAAAGATACAAACACTTTACAATTTTATGACGGCTCAAGTTGGGTTAATTTTATAGGAGAAGGGGATATTACTTCTATAGTTACATCAGCAACATCAGGTTTAGCAGGTGGAGATACAAGTGGAGCAATAACATTAACTTTTACTCCAAATGGATTAACTGCAGGTGTAATTAATGTAGCAAACGATAGTTTTGTTATAATAGACGCTGATGATAGTAATAACCCTAAAAAAGAGTCTATCGCAGACTTTGTTAGTGCAATAGCAGGAACAGGTTTAACTGCTTCATCAGGACAACTAACTGCAAGTGCAGGTTTTGAATTAAATAGTGCTAAAGGATTTTTTGCACTAAACGGTTAAAAAGGAAGGAATATAATGGCAAGTGGAGTTTTAGGACAGAAGGTAATAACATCTTCTAGTTCAGGTACAGATTTAGTAGTTTATACCGTGCCTTCAACAACATTAGCAGTAGTTAATGTAAATATTGTAAGCATATCAAGTTCTACACAAACCATAGACTTAGCAATACCAAATGAAACAGACGGTACTTTTGATAGTTTGGATTTGTTAGAAGATGATACATCTTTAGCTGAAGCAACTGTTCTTGAAAGAACAAACATTGTTTTAGAATCAGGTAGAAGTATTGTTGTAACTGCTTCAGATTCAACAGGTGTCGCAGTTAATGTTTATGGTGTAGAAGAAAGCACAAGCTAATGGGTAGATTTATAGATGAGCCAAGTGCAAGTATTGTTTCAAGTGTACAAGAAGTTTCTGTTAGTATGCCTAAAAATACAACAACTGACAGCACAATATCTGCAGTTGATTTAGATAAAACAGTTTTAGTTAGTGGTAGTTTTCAAAATCCTTTTTCAGTACAAATGAACGCAGGCGTAAGGGAAAGAAGTTATGGTTGGGCTTATGGTTGTGATAGTGATTTGACTAGCACTACAAATGTTCAATTTGTTACAACCGACAATAATGATACTTTAGAAGCGTCAAGAAATGGCACAATAACTTTATATGTATTGGAGTATGTGTAATGGCTAGAAGCATACACCCTAAACCTGCTAGTTCTCCTGTTAAAAGTATTCAGGAAGTGTCAAAAACTATTGGTTATAACTCCACATCTAGTTCAACAATATCTGCAGTTGATTTATCAAAGACAGTTCTTGTTTCAGGCTCTTTTGGTATGCCTAATGTACAAACTGCAAATGCTAGTGTTAGAAAAAGAGCGGCGGGAAACACATTAGGAATTGAAAGTGATTTAACAAGTACAACAAATGTTGAGTTTTCAGTAGCTAATTATTTTAATACTTTGCAAACATCTAGGGACGGAACTGTTACTTTATATGTATTGGAATATAATTAGGAAGGTTAAAAATGACACAAAGATATTTTATGAAAATAACTGAAAGCAATATTGCAGAAGGTTATGTAGTTCCAAAAAGTGATTTGATTGACGTTTTAGAAAATGGAGATGTTAGACTATTTTCTACAAGTGCCGACCACGTTGAAGTTGATTCTAAAGCAACGGCAGTAGCTAATCGTAATACTAAATTTGACCCAACTGCTGAAGAAGGAGTAGTT
>VTLG01009460.1_pt1 | contig 32342 bp, 43 predicted proteins | sample 4694571 | NCBI WGS metagenome assembly VTLG01 (sample SAMN12604809, study PRJNA352737) | marine metagenome | biome: ENVO:00000447; feature: ENVO:00000209|ENVO:00000569|ENVO:01000036; material: ENVO:00002151; isolation source: viral sequences binned using virsorter ...
TGTGATATTTCATCTCTGGTCACAGCCATTTCGGAATTTCCAAGCCTTGAAAGTAAATTACTGCTGCCCATAGGAGAGGGGGCCGCTGTCGTTGAATCCAAGTCCAGCGTGTTAACCCCGTGATCCTCGAGTGCTTTCTGCAATTTATCCTCGGCGGCTTTCTCCGCTTCCTCACGCCGCATCCTCTCAACCTCACGCATAACCCTGTTAAAGGTTGCCTGAGCCTGATAGAGGCCGGCTATATCCTGACCTTCAAATGCAGGTCCCCAGAGATTACGAAATTCTTCGAGCTCCGGTGCACTCTGCAAATCAAGTCCCGCCTCCCTTACCGTCTGGCTGATCTCATCAATCATCAACTGGGAAGTCCTTTGAAAAGTGGAGTTCATCCTGCGGTTCTGGGCGTTAGCCTCTACCTTTTGCAGGTCTTCTCTGAACGTCTCTTCATCCTGAGTCCCCTGATGTCTGATGAACGCATTCATCGTGTCTGATAACACGGCTAGCCCCTCGGAGAGTTCGTCGAACTGAGTCGTCTCCTTGGAAGAACTCTTGAGCCTGCCTTCGAGAGAGCGGTAATCGTTCTCCCTTTTTTCGGCCTGCCCCTGTAGTTCAGCTACCTGCGCTTGCAGCATCTCGATACTGGGCTGTTGCTGTGCCGTTTCCTGTGGAGATACAGACTCGAAACCTGTAGCTGCACTTGGCTCGGGTGCAAGTTGGCCAGTCCCGTTGGTTGCCACTTCTGGTGACGGGGTATTTTCAAAGCCCGCCGATCCATTTTCCATTGTCATTTACTTACCTCTTAAAACTAAAAAAGCCGCCTAGGAACTAGTCCTGGCGGCATGGCGCACTGTATAGGTTTATGTAAATTTGTAATAAGTCTAGAAATTCACACCCTTTCTGTCAATATCTCTCCCATCCGACCTCAGCATAAGCTGTTTTTTACACCTCGGACACACAAGATGTAGTGTACCGACGAGTATGTCACCTATTTTCTTGTGGCAATGGGGACATCGAACCCCCTGCCGTGTTTTCGTAACCATCAGCGAACTCCTGCGGGTTGCTCAAGAAAATTGTCTATCTGGGACCTGTCATTGATAACACCCATCAGGCCGCCCTGCTGCATTTCGAGAGTCTTGATAAACCTGAACAGGGTAGGGTTTACCGGATTATCAGAGGAAACATATTCCCATTTCCACAGTTTTACGCTTGCCTCGAGGTTCGTTAAAAGAAACTGTTCTTTTTCCAGTTCTATCTGCTCTAACAAAAACTGAATCTGCGGAGTGAATTTCCTCACCTTGCTTCTCTGGGTCGAATCGGTATTCATGTATTCTTCCCATTCTTTTACGTAACCGTACTTCTTGGCTACGTTTCCTCCTATCTCAAAATACGGACGCATAATTTCCATGTCGTCCTTGAAGTCACGTACAACCTGTGGTTGTTTCTGGTAAAAGTATTGCTCTATAGCCGTGACCATATCGGTCCCGAATTTATCCTGTAGATTTTCTATTCTTCGCTCCCTTTCGTCGTAGTTGTATTCACCTGTAACAGGGTCTTCCAAGGTCTCGTCGAAAAGCGCGTCTCCATACGCTTCCAGTACCACATTAAAACCATAAGTCGCAGCATCTTTTTCCGCAAAAAACTCTCTTGATCTTTTATAGTCTTCACGCTCCTGAAGGTCTGATTTCCTGGTAGTCCTTGTTGCGTACAGTTGCTTTTGCCTGTCCCTGAATTCCTTTCCAGGTCCAAGCTGTTCATAGGCTCGAGTTAAAAGGTCTTCAAACTCTGTATCAATTGCATCTTCTTCGTTTTTGGTAGCCTGATATTCACTTCCTCTTTCAGAATAGTAAACCTCTCTTTCCTCAAGGGCTTCCTGAAGTTTCGGCATTGCATCTATTTCCTGTTTTATCCGCAGGTCAAGGTTTTCATCGTTCCAGTCTAAATCTATCCCACGTAGATCGAGCTGTTCTTTTCTCAAGAGCCTGACCTCATCAGCCGGAGAAAGGGTTCTAGACCTGAATCCCACTCCACCAAATGCAGCCGACTTCCAGTTGTCTCCTTCCAGTACCCCCTGTAAAGCAAATGGTAGTGCCGAGGTACCAATATGCGTAAATATGTCTGGTATGGAATCTATATCATCAAACGGAAGAACATCTGCTTTTCCCTGTGTTATACCTTCTAGAGCGCCACCTGCGATATTTAATCCAGGAGCACCCCTGTAAGAGATAAACTGCAAAATAGGGTTGTCCAGAATACTGGGACTTCTCAATGCTGATATTTCTTCTCCACCAGGACCTACAGCGCTTGCAAAATTAGTCATAAACTGTAGTAGCGCCCTGTACTGACCACCCACTCCGATCCACTGGCCGCCAACCTCGTGCGATAAAAACCGCCCTCCGTTCAGCGGGTTAAGACCTTCCAAAATTTGTTCCTCAGATTTTCCCATTGCGATACCGCTCGTAACATAAAGACCACCAATACCTGCTATCATTTTTCCCATGAGCTTAATAGACTCTCTCTGACGCATCGTTGCACCAGGTAGGGCCCCTCTTGCCGCATCTGCCACCACGGCAATAGTTGACCTGAGAAGTTTCGGAGAAAAGGCAAGCCATGCAGATTCAGCAGCCCTTTGCCTTGGGCCGACCCCAAGAGTCTTACTGTCTAATGCTCCGGTTAAATTCCTGATGTAGGCTGCAAGTTCACTTCTTGTACCGCCGTTATCTATCCATGACTTTTTCATTCCGTCCCATAAAAGTGCCCTGTTCATGGTGAGAAACATGTTGTACGAGGACTGAAATCTTCCGAATGACTGTCTCTGTGTTGAACGTATGAGCTTTCTTGCAGACGCTCCTTTTGGTAAATGTTCCAGTATTTTTCCTGCCTGAAAACCTTCGCCTGCATTCATGGCCGCAAAAAATTCGCTGTCTCCAATCGGGATACCGTAACGTGCCATTTCCTGGAATGTCTCTACATTCTTAGAAACAAACCTTGCCTGTGCGGTGGGATCAGCAAAAGCCCAGTAATGGTTTCCTGTTGCCCTTCCCCATTTAACAGGGTTACTGACAAGAAGAGGCAATCCCTGTATAAAAGGAGCAGCAAAGTCACCCACAGAAGCCAAAAATCTAACCGTGTTGGTTAACTTGGTAAAATTCTTTGTGAAGAATCCTAAATCTTCACGGGAATAACCGAATTCCCCCAGACCCTCTCTCAGAAGAGTTGCGTCTTCCTGTGGGAAGAACCTGTTTCTCCACTTGGAAATTGAGATATTGCCTTCTGATTTACCGAAAAGCGCCCCTTCTCCAATTGCCGATTTGTCAGCCTGTTTCTTGGCAGAGTTGTACTTGTTTTTAACGGAGTTGTACTCGACAACTGCATCGTCAAAAAGTTTCTGGGCGTCATTTATCTGTTGCTGCAATGCCGCTCTTTCTCCTCCTCTTGCGGTTCTTACAGTCTGTTCTGCGGTACGCACTCCTCTCCCTGTAGGCGGGGCTGTGCGCCCGACGGTCAATACTCTCATCCTGTTTCTGAGTTTCCTGAGATTTCTTTCTGAAGCGATCCGTTTCTTTATCGCTATCGTCATGGCGTCCCGAAGACCCTTGTCGATAAGTTCAGTCGTAGTTACCGAGAGCGGCTCCATATGATCGGACATTTGTTTTTCAATAATGTCCCTGTATGTTCCCCTCATATGGGCTTTCAGGGTTGCTCTGGGATCAACATCGTAACGGACACCATTTTCAAAACCCTCGGTAGCCTCATCGTAAACTCTCTGGAGTTTGGGGCTGGTGCGGTTCACCTTGATTCCGTCGATATCCCTTACCATTCTCGGAACGTAATACCACCCGTCCTCTGTTCCCTTGCCGAGCGCCCTGAGACCACTTGCCTCTCGAAGGCGGTCTGCCTCATCAACCAGTTGGTTATAATTATCTATATATTCCAGAGCCTTATCACTCAGCTTGTTTTTATATTTCTGAGGCTCTGCAAAAACGTCATTCCATAACCGTCCTGTTCCCTCAACAAACCCTTCACCGTCAATCTTGACGGGTAAACCTCCTGTGAACCTGTTTGCAAGGCTGTCAAGGTTTGTTATCAGGGCAACTTCGATAAGTTCGTCTGATGAAACCACCTGTCTTGCGTGGGCAATCACTGCCTTTGCAACTGGACTCGTAGCGGCAGCAGAAGGATTGATTCCCAGTTTTTCAGCAAGAGCTCTGATTATAGGTTGTTCTATACTGATCACTTCGTCAGTCACATCGGTAAAATCCCTTAATGCCCCTACTTTCTGGTTTCCGACTGTCTCTGGTGGATTCGATATCTTCTTACCAAGACCTTCAAGAAGTTCAAGGCCCTGTGCAGAGGTAGGGTCCACGATTCTTTCGTATGTGAATTCACCTCCTTTTCTGATTAAGCCTGCCTCTTCAAGGTTGTCCAAGGTTTTCTTCTGAAGCATCGCGACTTCATCAAATCGGGCCTGTAATTCGGGCATTACATAAGTTCTAGGCTTTTCAACGGTTATGATCCTGTTCCCGTTCATCCAGAAATCAATATCAGATTCTTTCAGGCCTTTTATCACTATGGGGTCTATGACCGCATCGAGAGTTTCTTTTCTTGCAATATTTATCGTTTTTTTTGTGGCAACATTGGCGAGCTTGCCTGCAACACTAACCCCTTTACCGAGCCCTCCGAATACGACGGCGGGATCAGCGATGAATTCAATTGCCCCTTTTACCCCAACATCAATCCCCCCGAAAGTATGATCGCCCCACAAAGGGATTTCATGTTGCACGAATTCGTTCTTGTCAAAGTCATAACCCCAGATCAAATGCAGTCTTGCACTTGCCATATCTGTCTGCTGCCATGCCATGCGGTTAGCCTCAAAAAAACCGTAACCCTCTTTACGCAACTGTGCCGCTCTATCAGCTATCTCGCCTGTTTTTATGAACGGATCATTAATTCCGATACTACTCAGTCCCACCGATGTGGTTCCTGCCGTGACCTCAATCGCAGCCTGATAACTGCCCATGAGATTCTGGCGGGCTTTACCCTGCCTGTAATCAACCTGGAACTCCTTAGTTAAAGGCAAAAGCGGACGGTTTGTTTCAGGATCGAATAGCTTGCCCTCTGCTTCCAGTTTCCAGAGATCGTCAGTTGTAGGTAATCTTGCGGCAAACTGCGGAAACTGTTCTGACCACGGCGTTCTCGGACCGGCACCTTCATATGTCTCTCCGCTGACAGGAGAAAGATTTCCGAATAACTGCCTGTTAAACGACAGGTCTATGGAACCTCGGGTCTGTCTCGGTTTCGAGGCCATAGGATCAAGCGGTTGGTACGTTGGCGAAGCAAGGTACGATTCCCTCGGTAAACGGGAAGGCTGCGCCTCGGGTGCCTCTGCTATGGCAGGTGGTGCAAAAGCGGTTCCTGCCAACATCTGTTCAAGTTGTTTTTTCTGTTCAGGAGTCATTATTCTCTCCTACCAAATACTGTCATAGCGCCGCCACTGCGTAGTCTGCTTCTTCTCTGTGTTTCCTTTGCTCTTTCGTCTGCTTCAGTCCTGCGCTTTTCAACTTCTTCTTCTTTCTTTAAGCGTTCCTGTTGTTGTGTAAAGAACGGACTAGCCTCAAATCTTTCCTGGAATCCCGGCAGTTTCGATTCAAAGAACTGTTGTTGCGTCATAGGTGTGGTAGTAAGCATCTTTGTCATATCTTTCAAATTCTGTTCATTACGTAAGAACCCTGCTTGCTGTATACCGGTCGTGGCAGTTTCACCTGTAGCGACTCTAGCTCTCTCGGCCTCAACGACTCGTTGTGTCTTTGGGTCGTATCTTGTACCTGTATAGGTTTCATAAACAGGAAAAGCGGCACCCGTTTCACGGTCATATTGTTCTTTCGCTCTAGCATGGGCGGCCGATGCCCGTTCCACGTTGGATGCGGCTGACTGCATAGCAGTTTCCGCTTCACGCAACTGTGACTCTGCGGCAGTAATGTCTGCTTCTGTTGCAGTACCAGACGCCTGAACCTTATTTAGATTGAATCTTGCAGTTTCTACCGCTTGGTACATGTCTCCCCTAACACCAAAGGCTCGATGTAGTGCTGCTTCAAAAGATTGCAGCCTGTCTTCCTGTGCATCCAGTTCGGCTCCCCTGTCTCTTCTCGGCTGTCTCTTTGCAGCCTGCTGCCATTCACTTTCAAATCCCGGCACCTGCATTTGTTGCTGGATAAAACCGGCAAGTTCAGGTTCTTCAAATGCCATCTGTTGAAGTTCGGGCGTAAAAGCACTTACGTCGAATGCAGGAGTCGGGCGGGCCACCTGTGAAAGAGAAACTCCTGGCGGTAGTGCCGCAAATGAAAGGACATCTTCCTCTGTAGGTGCCAGTTGCCTCTGGAAATCTGCCTCGTTAATATCGTAAACAGGTCGTTCCGCAATCGAGTCTGCAACTATTGCTTGAATTTCAGATTCGTCATCTATACCACCGCCCTGAATTGTGCGGTTGGCTATATCGTTTATGACTGTTCTCTGGAGGTGTCCTATAAATTCTGGAGACGACTCCTCCGTGATGATTCCTTTCTTCTGTAAATCCTCAAATATCTTTATTTTAAGCTGTGAATTAAGAGATGCCCGTTCATTGGCGAGCTGGTCTTCCTCCGCTACGCCGATAACCCCTTCTCCTTCTTTAACCGCCGCATTGATGGCTGACATGATCTCGGGATTATCGAAAGCCTGCTGCTGGGTGGTGACACCATCAAACATACGGACAAGTTTGTCCTGTGTTTCCACGGAACTCTGGGCAAAGGCCCTGTACTGTGCAGCCGTTATGGTTTCATCATCAAGCATGCTCATAAGCAGGGTTTCAAGGTTGCTTTTCTGTCCTGCGAATTCTTCTGAACTACCCTTGAACGGCTTTGATTCCACACGGGCTATGTGAGCGTTGATTATTTCGTGTTTTGCTTTTGGATCATTAATGAATTCCCGTTTGGTTCTGTAGTTAGACATTCTTGTCATAACATCATTAATGTCTTCCGTTGTTGCGGCATCCTTTGATATTCCGAATCCCCAGAGAACATCATAAGCAAGATTCGTAACAGCATTCTCGTTACCTTCAGCGACAGTTGCCCGATAGTCTTCAGAGTCCGCATCAGCCATAATCTGGCCTACGTTATCTGCGTAATTTTCGTATAGTTCGGTCTCAACGTACTGGAAAACAGGAAGCAGCGTTTCAGGACTCGGGTTGGCCTTATAAGCCTTACCGACCTCGGTTGTGTTGAGGTTTTCAATCATCAGCCTCTGTGCTTCACCCATACCGAATTTTTCTTCAGAAGATCGGCCCTTGTAGTTTGGATCGAGTGTCATACCCTCTGAATCCTCAAGGGTTTTCATATAGGACTTTACGTTTTCTTCAATGGTTTTATCGATGTCAAAGCCGGAATCACGAAAAGCGTAATACTCTTCTGTTTCCGCTATTTTCTCTCTTCCGAAAACAGGCATAATTTTCATGGGATCATCTTCCAGGATGTTAGACATCGTGTTTCCCATGTTTTTACTGCCGATAAGTTCAGGGTTCAAATCATCGAGAATAACCTCAAGGTCCTCGGAATACGTGGTTGTAATCTGTGCAAGGGTTTCGATCGGATCGGACTGCGCGTTGTGAGAAAGTCCCAGCGCTTCCAGCACCAGTTTTGCCTCTTCAGGTTCGTCCCATACCTGCGGGTTTGTCAGCACTTGGTACATAAGCGGACTGATTTTCCCCGTTGCCTGTGCTGTTTCAAGATACAGGTTTCTCTTGTCATTATTAGTCATGTAACGCGGGTCTGATAACAGTTCCGTGTCTTTATCACGTATATACTGAAATGATTCTGTTTGTCTCGGGTCTATCGCTTTTTCCCTGACATCATTCAAAAGTTCCATCGTGCCGTCAGGTTTTTCGACCCATCCCACAAACGAGTAGTTGAGGACAATGTCGGTAGCATATTCAAATGAATACCCGTAATCAGTCATAAGATCATCGATAGATTCTATTATGTAGCTATCGACATCCGTTATGTCATAAGGTTCATTTTTCTCAGGAGTATCGTGTTTCCTCATGATCTTCTCAAGCTCATCAGGATCATACTGTTGCAGGCCTATAACCTGTTCATAACCAGAAAAAAAACTCGCTCTCATATCTTTTAAAATTTGTTCATCGTCTTTTTGACCTATTGCTAAATTCCACGCGTTTACAGTTGCGTAAAAATTTCTAGGAAGTTCAAATTCACGGGGCGGGTTCAGCACCGTGTTCATGACGTAAAGCATTTTTTCTTTCTTCAGTTGTAGCTCTTTAGGTGTCATTTATTACCCTCCTTGACCTTGGAGGCCTGAACCTTTTTTCGTTCAGGAACTGTTGATACTGGTTGGGCTTGCTTTTTCTTTTTACAGAAACGGTTTCAACTTTTTTACGACGCGACTCATCTGTAAGTGATTTGTATTCACCTATCACCTTGAGAATCGCATCCGATACAGGATTTTTATCTGGCAAGGTCTATCCTCTCAGGTGTGAATGTGTCTGGTGTAAGTGGTGTGTTCATGTCCATAGGTCCCACTCCTCCCGGCCCTGTAACTCCCGGTACCTGCGGGGCCATAGCCTGCTGCCTCTGTGCTATCTGCTGTCCGGCAGCTTCCTGGTTTTCCTCGTCAACGAGTCCCATCTGCTGTGCCACCAGTGTTTCTATTCTTTCCCTTACGGCAGGCAGATTCCTTACCGATTCCTGTATGAGTCTCTGTTTTATCTCCGTGCCGTTTTCGTATCCCGCGGTCTCGTAGTAGGTCATGGGGTCAATGAGTCCTGCCCCGTACTCGCTCATGGCCATCTGTCTCTGCTGCATCTCCATTACGGGTTCACCGTGAGGGAATGCAACCTGTACGCCGTAGACGTTATGGACCTGAGACTTCCTGAGTATTCTGCCGTTAGCGCCGATGCCGTCCCTGAGTTCAGATGCGGTATCGACCATCTGCAAGATTCTTGATCCCACAATCGATGCCATGTGTTCTCTCTGGAGGGCAACACCTGAGAATATCCTCATACCTGCCGTGTTTAATATGGCCTGCTGGCCGACGGTTGTGACACCTGACTGCCTCACGCCTGCAAGTGCAGACGAATATGTACCCATTTCCAGTGTTGAATCTGTCTGTGAGCGTAACTGGAGAGCCCATCCAGGCACATCCGGTGTGTTCATGACCCAGAAGTCCTGCATATCACCTTCTAATATTCCCTCGTTTGATATTGCCTGAGCGAGGGTTACGGGGTCTCTCGATGTTCCCATCGGGGCAAATGCAAACCTGAGCAGAATCTGGTGGAACGCAGATATTTCCTGTGTCCTTTTTCTTATAGTTTCCTTGTTGGGTGTGAGGATGCCCTGTGCGAAATTCTTGGGATCACCGCCGCTGTCGGCCAGGTCCATACCACCCATAGAGGCAAAAGCCTGTACGAAAGGTACAAATCCCCACGTATTTTTCTCCATCCAGATGGGTGTTGCCGCCCTTGATACGGGGGAACCATATGCCGGTGCGGGATTGGCAAGTAATTTTACGTGCCACTGCGGAGTCCAGTAGTCCCAGACTTCGACTTCGTCCCACGGATCATGATCATCAAGTTCAAATATCTCGGCATACTTTCTTCTCTGCCGTCTTTTCTTGATGACTGACTGATCGTGGAGGTCCTGCGCCGTCATCTTGGACATCTTGAGCGCTATCGTGGGAATCTTTTCCCTCGGGTTCATAAGAACCGTTGCGGGATGAGGGACCCTGATTCTTACGGGGTTAAATGACTTCCTGTTAGCCGTGTATATGGATTTCGCCGCATTATATGAGTCCTCGTCGTCATAATCTTCCTCGAGAGGAGTCTCCGGCCTGTCACCGAGACCGACTAATATCGGCGCTTCTATTATTGCATAGCCGTGAGCCACAAGATACTGTGCCACTACTTTCCACGGAAGGGTTGGTTCCTGTAGGGCAGCGTCATCCATTACAGCTTTCAAGCCGTGTTCCAGTAAGGTTGCGTCCTGTTTATGCTGTTCCGTATCACCGATAGGTTCCCTGTGGATTCTCGGGGAGAAACTCATCAGGGTTGATACGGCGTGGTCAACTAAGTGGGTCGGTGTCGAGTCATAGAATACGGGCCTGCCCTGGTAGGTATTGGACCATACTTTAAATTTCCTCGAGTAATAAGCGTCATTGTCCCGCCATTCTTCGTGGGCATTGGCCCAGAGCTCACCCATCTTCGAGTGAAAGCGGATAATCGATTCTACGTCAGGTCTGTCATCAGCCATCTTGATCCTCTAGTGTTATGCGAATGCCGGCAGGCGTATTATTTTTGCGTTATTAACTATTCCTCTTTCGTTCTTGACCATGAGCGCGATACCGAGGGCCATGACGTAGTCATCGTGAGCCCCGCCCATTGCCTGTGGTTTTTCACCCGGAGCCGCAATGATCGTCGAGAATTCATTGAGTCCGTACTTGCTTGGTATCGTCAGGTGGCCTGCGTTGAAGGAGGCGCGTAACTCATCAAAAAGTTGCTGTCGGCTCATTCGGTCGGTTCTCCACCCGTATTCACGTCTCATCTGTTTACCCCGTCCCACTCTTCTTCTATACAGTTTGGGGTAGTTCATATCCCTTGCCACGGTTAAGGCCGTGTCAGAGAAGTTGTTTTCAATACCCCAGTCGGGGTTTGAATAGACCTCGAGCATCTCCATAGATGCTGCCGAAAAGTCTTCCGGTTGCAGGGTGTTAGTTATTAAATCGGCGACTATGTACCCAGAATTTACATCCACTACCACCGTTACTGAGTAGTCCATACCCACCCCTGAAGCAACGTCCGTGCCTGCAACGTATCTTCTTGCGGTGCGTGGCTCCTGGTATATGGACGCAGGTCCCACTTTCCTGATGGGTTCTATACAGTCGTCCATCATGCCCGCAATCATGTCCCTATCAAAGATAGATTGCGCCCTCGGAGGGGAGAGTGCTTCATGCTCTTCACCAGGATATTCCTGTTCCATGAACTGTTCGGGACTCATACCCGACAATTCAATCGCGGGAATCGTGTCCCTGACACCCTCGTACCATTTCTGATCACGTTCAGGTCGTGCGTGCCACGGTATAAAAATATTGTGCCACCCGTTATCAGGGGCCCCCTTGTAGAGCTCCTTGAAAAGGGAAGTCATCTGGCGTTTATTTGAGGTGGAACCCATTATCATCTGGCCGCCACCATCAACAGTAGGTTTCACAGCAGCATAATTTTCCCCGTGATACTGATGAAAGTCTGCCTCATCCTGTATTACGACGGAAGCGGTTTCTGAACGGCCCGCATCCTCCGTGGAAGGGAGTGCAATGACCTTGGAATCCAGGGACGGTATCCCAATTTCCGATCTTGAATCCGGTGAAAGCGAATGTTGCCACTCATTCGGCAGATTTTTCAGGATAAACCGCACCTTATCAAGTAACGAGAAGGCTTCGGTCTGCCCCTTGGAAATCATCAACACGTTAGTACCAGGAGAAAACGTCAACAACCACGCAGCATAAGCCGCCGTTGTCCACGAGAACCCCAATTGACGCGCCTTTAAGACGGTAACGAGCCTGTTTTCAGACACCGCTTTTGCCAGATCAACGATATAAGGCCATTTCTGGAACGGTGCCGCACCACCTGCCACCCCTGCCTGTGCCTGAGACCTCTCCAGTATCTTTACATGATCGAGGAAATCAGGTTGTTCACCATCAGGGGAGACGAAATTCCGGCGTGCAAACTCCTTCTCTAACCTTCTAAGCGCTTCTTTTCTGTGAGCTTCAGGTAAAGCTACCACTATTTCTTCTTACCACCCATCGGCTTTCTCTTGATGGGTTTTTTCTTTCCGTAACCAACACCTTTCGGCATATTCACACTCCTCATATTTACGCAACATAGAAACGGGATACGGGAAAAAGCTGTGTAATGGAGGCGTAACGAAACCCGTACCCCTAATTTAAAAATACAAAAGAAATGCCAGAAAACCTAATTCACACCTAAAACAATGCTATACCAACATTGGTAAACTGACTTTACCGATTCTTTTTTTTGCTAGTTCAAGGTATTTTGCCGATGCGTCTATACCGATGCTCTGTCTCCCAAGTTTTTGAGATACAGCACAGGTCGTGCCTGATCCTACGAATGGGTCAAGAACAGTATCACCCGGTTTCGTTCCTGCTAGTATGCAAGGTTCTACCAGCTTTTCTGGATAAGTGGCGAAATGTGTTTCAAAATGCGTTTGGGTTGTTATCTCCCACACGCTGCGCTTGTTGCGTTTATCACCATCATTGGATGGTTCTTTTATCGCATCAGCATCGTAGTAATATTTCTGGTTTTTGGTCAGTAGGAAAATATATTCGTGCGCTTTTGTAGGTCTATCGGTTACACTTTCAGGCCTAATTTTGGGTTTGCTCCATATAATGTCCGATCTTAGATACCAACCATCTTTCTGTAACGCAAATGCCACACGCCAGGGCATGCCTAGGAGGTCTTTGGGCTTTACACCTTTTGTTACGTTAGTGCGTACAACATTAATGGGTGTGTCGCCTCGGAGAGAATCGTTTGTGTTAGTTGTTCTGTGGCCTCTACTGTAACTATCTCCAAGGTTCAGCCATACCGTACCGGTGGGATTTAGTACACGCCATACCTCACGAAATACATTAACTATATTGACGCAGTATTCTTCTGGCGTTGGCTCTAGGCCCAGTTGTCCCTTTATTTGATAATTTCTTAGTGTCCAGTACGGCGGTGACGTAACGACACACTGAATTGATTCTATGGGGATGCCTTTTAAAACTTCTCTACTGTCTCCACAATAGAGAGAACTATATCCATTGGAATAAACACTGTTAGCAATACTCATTTTCGACATTGTTAATTTAAAAATACAAAAGAAATCTTAGAAAACCTAATTGACGCCTAGAACACCCCTAAAAGAAAGAAAGAAGCAAAGAAAGAAAAGAGCGTTGTATATATCCCTAAAGGGATAGATATACAACGAAGATTAAGAAGTATTACTGAAAAAATAACAGTCGTTCCTAAGCGTTGTAAGCGTTGTAGACCAACAACGCAAGAGCGTCGTTGCACTCTTTTTTAAGGAGAGTGACAACGCCTTTTTAGGCATGGGCGTTGCAACCGTTGTTCGTGCAACGTTGCGACAACGGAGGTAGGAGAATAGGGGTATAAGGCTTGGGGAATAGGGATTTTATCGGTTGGGGATTGTAACTACTTATAAAAGACCACCGACCCCCTTCGCCGTTCACTTGCGCGCACACACACGCAGACACCCCTGCGCGCACACACCTGGCCGCCCATTCTTTATTCCAGGCGATCTTCTATTGGTCGCTGTCGACTTCTCGATAGTCGGCCTCTATTGCTTTTGTTTCTTTTGCAACATTCAAGGCCTGTAGTAGCTGCGTAGTGTCGAGTTGTGTGAGATTGTGATCTACACTTCCGGCCACTTCCACTTTAGATAGCCATAATCCAGTTATATGGGCCAAACTATCCAATGCACGTATTGCCGACGATATTTGGCCTTTAGCCTTCCCCATTTCTACCAATTCCAGGTACTGACCAATCAAAAAACTACGATCAATATCCTGTTTTATTGCTGTTTTCTCAAGGTTTTCACGCTGTACCTTGACCAAATACGTTTGAACCTTGACTGACCTTAACAATCGACTCGCCATACTATTAATGTTGGCCTCTGGTTTGTCGTTGCCATAGGTTAGCCTGTACGCGGCCGACGCGTTCTTTCCGTTATCAAGGTATGTATCTGCGAACTGTTTTTGTTTAATGCTCAATTGTTCATTATTCATGTTGACATTTTATCAATTTTCCCATCAATTAAGAAATTATCTCAATAAATCCTTGACAATACTATTTTATAGGGTGTACCATGCCTAAAAGTTAAAAATTGAGAGGTACAAAATGACAGTATCAATTGAACAAGCAATCAAAATCCTAGACGATCATGGGGAAGTTCCAGAACATCATTTAGGTGATGAATCTATGGGTTTTTATTCTGAATGCGGAATTAAAGACACCTACACCATAAAAGAAATTCGCGATTATTTAGGCTATTAATTAAATCGGGTCGGTCTGGTGCTACCAACACCAGATCAACCCTAATCACAAAAAACTGATAAGGAGTTTTTTATGACTACGTTAAGTGTACCAGTAACCGCAATTGTTCCAAGTGATCCCCCGAAAGTCTCAAGTTTGTTCAGTGTCTCAAGTGACGCCAAAACCATCAAGGGCCAAAAGTATGGCTATTTAACAGCTGTTCAATATTTAGCACCCGCCAAAGTATCGGGAATAGTTAATCTATGCTCTTGGGCGTCTAAAGGTTGCGAATTAGCATGCTTAAATACGGCCGGTCGTGCAAGTTTTGATGACAATATCAGCAAGGCACGAATTAACCGGACAATATGGTTTGTACGCTTCAAACCGCAATATTGGGCGCGCCTGGTAAAGGAGATTCAATCAGTCATTAGAAAAGCTAACAGACTTGGATTGATTCCAGTTATTAGATTGAATGGGACGTCGGATCAAGTTTGGGAATTCATGACAATTAAAGGTACTGAATTTGACGGATTGACCATTTTTGAAGCCTTTAAAGAAGTTCAATTTTATGACTACACAAAAGCGCCTATATCAAAACGTCAGAACCTACCGGAAAACTACCATCTCACGTACTCATACAGCGAGGACACTACGCCCGAAATGATAGCCGACAATATCGCCAACGGCCGAAATGTTGCGGTTGTTTTCAACGTGTGCAAATACGATAACCGGAAATCATGCCATAACAAGTGTAAATGCTCACTTCCTACAACCTGGATGGGATACAAGGTAATCAGTGGTGATGATTCTGATCTCAGATTTAACGACGATATAGGCGTAATCGTAGGCCTAAAGGCTAAAGGCAAGGCCAAACACGACAATAGCGGTTTTGTGGTCAAGATCAATTAAGAATAACTAAAAAGCATAGAGGCAAAAACCATGACAAAAGCAGAAAAACGTGAACGTATCAGAAATAACCGGTTGCCTAAATTCAGGCTAAATGTAGAGGTGAAATAGTGATTGATTCGTTGAATGAGTTTAAAAAAGACATGTTTGATTTCTGGAAAAACGATCTATTCCAGGATTCTCCAGAACTAGCAATGCATGATTTTAACTCTCTAACTATGGAAGCTTGGAATGAAATGTACATAAGCCATATAGAGCAAAAAATTGAATCTCTAAATTATGACTTAACAATTGATTTACGTTGGCTAATTCCGCAGGAACGAATAGAAAAAACGAGAGATTTAAAAGCATACAAGGCACGTTTAAAAACACTAAAAAGTGAGGTGAAGTAATGACAAAAACTAATTTTGATTTACTTGTTGTTGAAGTGTTTTGCAACATTCAACATCCTCTGAATGAAATATTAAAAAATCAATTCGGTCAGGATCAGGGGACAGGACAAAAATTTTATAGTTGCACAATGGCTCAATTACGCGCCGATTTAATCAAATTAGGATACGACAAGGAGGCGAAGTAATGAATCCATTACGAGCAATTGAAAACTTCATTTTCAGGCTTCTGGATAGGTTAATCGGGATCAATCAACCTGAAATATATTCGATCCCATTAATTGACGAACCAGAACCGCAGCAGATGACGACTGACGAAATTATGCTAGGGATCTTGATAGCTAGAACTAAACAAAGTAAGGAGAACGTGCAGTAATGGAATACGACATGGATGGAACATACGAACTCACTTTTAATAGTGAAGTGTCATGGATAGCTACCATCTGGAAAGCATTAGACGAGTTACCGCAAGAGTATACCGAATCGGACGATTGGGACGAAGTAACGACCGCTATGGCATGGATACAGCAAAGATTAGGCGTTGAAAACAAGATGGATTATGAACAAGCTGATGACGGCGATAACTGTTGGGATTGCGGTGAACCTAATGATGAGGCAAACATGAATATGTGTAACGAATGTAGGCACACGATATGTTGGGATTGTCAGGGTGGCATCAACTCATCCTACAGTAGCCCCCATCGTGATGGTCGATTAGCAGATAAGTTGCCATGCGGTAACACAACCAGAATTTTACATTTATAGGGGTGAATAGATGAGTGAATTTAATAGCGTCCCTCTGAGGTTAATTAGTGTCGGTTGTGGGATTGATGGTCGCGGTATGGTTTATCCGATGTTGGGATGGAATGTTAAGACTGGCTTAACGTCATACGACATAGATAATGGTGTCCATATCAGTGATATAGAACTAGATAGCGACTGGACATTGGCACTCTCAGATGAGGATAGAAACAGGATAGATGAATTAAGAGTCCATTACATGGGGGGTGACGATGAATCAGGGACCTAGAAATAATGTTACACACATGCCACCACCAAGGTGTCCTGTAATCATTAAAGATTTCTTTGGGGAGCGGAGGTGCAACTCGATACTCCCTATAGAACCATCTGATAATGGCATCTGTGATACGTGTGACATTGTAGCAAAACAAGAACGAGAAAAGATAACGACCCATGCAATAGATGTTCGGATCTACATCAAAAGCCACAACGGCGTTGTAACAGATGAGGATGTAAAGGCTGAATTATTGCATCAGATATTCGTCGGGTCGCATGAAGATATCAAGTTAGATTGGATTGAAATAGAAAAGAACAGCGTCCAGTTGGTCGCAGAGGGGGAATGATGGCCTCATCCACCAGGATGAAAAGTTCAGATTTCTTCAGGTTTTTTCAGGAAAACGGAAGACGATTAGATAATAACCGGAAAGCCTTTATCGCCTGGAAGTTATAAAAATAGTTTAAATATAAAAGCTGATGACAGAGGAAAATTTAAAATGCCAGAATACACAGTTAAAGTAAAAAAAGCCTACATGAAAACAACAGAGTTAACAGTCGTTGCAGAAAATAGTGACGATGCTTACGACGATGTTAGGGATCGTATAGACCAGATAGATGTCGGCGAATTAGAAAGAGATACGACATTCGATGAAGTCGAAGTCGATCTGTTACTCACAGAAGAGGGGGAATGATGGCTGAAGATAAACGAACAAAAATACCTACCGCTTTGTGTGTGCCTCCAACCCACTTGATAAGAGTAGACACTCCCAGAGGCCGTTTAAGGTATTACGAGCATCCTTTTACAAAAGACCAGTTTCCAAGTGTTACATCCATACTGGGAGAAGCCGTCAATAAGCCGTTTTTAACCTACTGGAGGGATGGACATATACGCAGGGGATTAAAAGCCCAAATAGGGGAAACTGTCACCGAACAAATGGTCAAGGATGTTATGAACAGCAGCAAAAAAGAAGCTGCCAATGGTGCAGAGCTTGGAAGCATTCTTCACGACGCTATAGACGGCTATCTTAAAGGGGATGAATCAGCAATGGACGTTCCCGATCAATTAATGCCTGCTGCAATGGCGTTCATGGATTGGCGTAGTGAAAATTCCGACTGGAAATACCTGGAATCGGAAACCGCAGTCTTTTACAAAGGCGAACTTAAATACGCAGGGACAATTGACGCATTGTTTGAGGATCGGAAAGGCAATCTGATCATTGTCGATTGGAAAACATCGTCTGAAGTTTATCAAGAGAACCTGTTGCAGCTTGCAGCCTATTCAAGAGCTCTCAGGAAGATGACAGAACAACCTGTCATAGCACAGGTGGTACTGTTCAAGAATAAACGAGATAAAACGATTGATGAACGCCCCAAGATATTCCTGGAAGAGTTTCCAACAGTTAAAACAGTCGTTGAGTCACAATGGATGAAGGCTTTTGAAGGTGCTTGCCACCTTTACGATGCAAGTAATATAGATATAGAAAAAGACGTCGCGTAATGGAGGTGACAACTAGTGGCCAGAAGAATCAACAATAAAGAACTGTTAGCGTGGCTAGATAAGCCTCCTGTGTGCCTTCCTGCCCTGTGTACGACAGAGGAACTGTTTGAAGTCATGCATTACAAGGACATAGACACTATTCGCAGAGCTTCCAGGAAAGGTGATTGGCTCTACCCTGCAAGGGTCGATGTGGAAGGTAGTTCTACAATCCGCTTTGATACACAGAAGATCAAGGAACTGATTGAAGCAGGGAAGATGCCGAAACCCAGAAGGCGAGGGGAAGGGTAAAGGTGCGAAGTTACACAAAAGTTACACAAATTTACTGGAACAGGTTACTTTGAGGTCGATTTTACAATGCGTAAATCTTACTTTTATGCGTAAAATGGCATAGGATAAAATTAATGAGCGTGCCTATTTGTCTTATCAGGACTGCGCTCTAACCGACTGAGCTATTGGCCCTTGTTGTAACTTCTAGCTACGTTTTAACAGTTAATACAGCCTCTGATCCCCTGCCGTTTTTCCTCTGGGTTCCACAATTGGTTCCACAAAATTTTCAGAAATTGTATCTAATCCATTCATGTAACTGTTAATTCTCTCCCCAACAAATCCTGGAGCACTTGACATTACATCGGCATAAATGTCGAGAGTAGTCTGTATTTTTTTATGTCCCATGATTCTTTGCATTTCCTTTGGATACTCTGGTATAGACATTACAAGACAACCTGCAAATGCATGTCGTAATGCTCTGGCATTTATATCAGGGCGACTAATTATATCACTTATACGTCTTATTTCTTTTGTTAACCTGTCTGGTTTGCAGGGAATTCCACTAGGTCTTGAGAAAACCATGTTGTAGTCATTCCAAACGACATCATCACGTAGTTTCTGGGCTTCCCTGTATTCCCTCATATATTCCACGTAATCATCACAAAGCGGAATATCCCTGAATCCACCCACAGTCTTGGCACTGTCTGCTTTGTGGTATATCCCTACCTCGACAGATTCATGAAGAGAATCAGATACTCTCAAGTAATACGGAGCTCTGTCTATATTCAGGTTAAACCATCTCAGGCCGAGACATTCACCTCTTCTTGCTCCGGTGTAGACAAGGGTATGAATCATTGCCTCTGTATACTTTTCGTAAGCATTCTCAATTGTTGCCTTGAGGAGTTCCTGTAAAACATCCGCACCGATTGGTCTGGGTTTGCTTTTCTTTTCCTCTCTTCTTGCGGTTTTTACATCCTTCATAAAATCATGTTCAATATAACCGCGCCTGACACCTTCTCTTACGGCTCGTTTTAATAATCCATGAATCCTGCTGATGTATGAATTAGGATTACTTTCTTTTTTCCCTTGCCTTAGTCGATGATCTCTTCTTTTGTTTCCCTTGATGAGTAACTGCCTGTAAAAATTTTCTATATCGTCGATGGTAATTTCTGAAACCACGAGATCGCCAATATGTTTTTGTATAGTTGATATCTTTGTCGTCTCAGCGTATCTGGTCTGATGTTCCAGGTTGTTTAAAGGGTCTTCAATGTAGCCTTTTTTATAGACCTCAAGAAGTTCAGCTAGAGTAAAGGTCGGATCACCCTTAGAAACAATAGAGACAGAGACTTCAGCCTCAAGTTGGTTACCTATTTTAATAGCTTCTTTTTTACCCTTAACGTGGACTATCTTTGTCACTTGTTTCCGTTTGCCGTTTACATAAACGTCATAACGTACTTGCCAACCCTTGCCAGTCTTTTTAGGGTTTTTTCTGACAGTGGCCATATCTACCCTCCCTCTACATATACCTGGACATAAAATTCATCGCCGTAGCCCTGATGAGTTCGTATTGATCGTAATCAAAACTTGCCCCTGACACTGTGAGAAATACTTTTTTGTTTTCCAAATTGATTAAAGGACAAAACACCATCTGGTCATTCCCGAATAAAAAATGATTAACTAGTGGAGTGACTGAAATTTGGTTTTCTTCCCTGTGTCTATTGATCTGATCCCAATTTATGACGCCCCCATTAGGAGCCAATTCAAGAAGGTCTTTAGTTATTGGAGTGACAGTTTTTAGCATTTCATTCCCATCGCCACTTTCCGCGAAAGTTGTAAACATTTCCGTCTCTGTGGCCCATATTTTCTGGTTAGATATTTCCACGGCAGATGAGCGTGAAATGTGAACACGATTGATTGGGATTCCCAGAACCTTCAGTTCCGTATTAAGTTCCCTTTTCACCCATGTCCAAACTCCAGCAGGAGATTGCTTTGTTGAGACAGGCTCCGGTAAAGAAGTTTCTTTTACAAAGTCAGGAAGCTCTGGACTGATATTGAAAACAAACCTTATGAAACTATCGATTGTTTGAATTGCCAAACGACTCATTTTGTAAGAATTGCTCGTGAGTATTTCGTCTATTTCTTTTATCATCTTTAATTTTTCACGATCTTCTAGAATCGTTTGCAAAATTTCCGTTGATTCTTTGTCTCCATAAACGTGATCTAATCTCTCGGCCATATTCGCCGTCAGCATGGTTTCACCACTTTCGATTCTGGAGAGATGCGACGCGGACGTATTGACGGCAAAAGCGAGGTCAGTAAGTGTTAATTTGTGCCTGAGTCGTTTGCCTTTTAGAGAGATATTTCTGGCAACTTTTTCCATATTTCCTCCATTTTCTGAAAAAATTCCTATTTTTTCATTGCCTTGATGGTTACGCCTAATTTGCCTTTTTTTGCCTATTGAAAAGGGTGGAACTATTTTGTTATGTTCTATCTCCAACATTCATTAAACAGTATCTTAACGATTGATAGGGGAAGGAAAATGGAAGGTAAAAAAGCTACTTTGAAGGTAACCCTTGAATCTCAGGACTATTCTGGTCCTGTAGTGATGCACCTGTCCGACTGGAGGGCGACACTAGTTGAGACAACACTGAGAGAAGCACTTCTCGCTGATCTTCGGGCAAAGACTCTGCATCGACAACCATCTTCGACTGCCACTCACCAAGGTCAAACACATCAGTAGGCCGTAACCAACCCGCCTTAATAAACACCTCTAATCGAGGAGTCCCTAAATAATCCGCAAGAGTACAAAGACTCACCGGATTTCCTCTACCTGTATTTATGATATTTCTAACCGTACCGTTAGCCAGGCCAGCCGCAACAGACAAGTCCATCGCGGAACTGTATCCCCTGCCTTCTCCAATATACGATTGAAGCCATTCTGAAATCTCTGTCTTTGCCATGTTTGGATTTTACACAAAGGCAGTTAAGTTGTCTACAAGTTAACGACAATATCACCGAATTCTTGTTGACCTTCTATAATTTTCATGGTTTAATGTGGATTAACAACATGTCAACCACGATCTAATCAAATACTTGATTTAAGGTTATAAGGATGCCAGCAAAAACGAAAAAGAACAGAGTTGTCCACCCTTTATTCCTTATATACAACCTTGAGGAATTAGCGAGAGAACTGGGTAGATCAGAAGAGTATTTGCTTACCTTAAAACTGGGAAGACGACCATGTGGAGTTCAATTTCGCCATCTGGCATCGAAAGCTCTTCAAAGACCCGAATCTGAATTGTTTATGGAGGAAAAAGCTGATGACAACAGAGAGTAAATGGAAAGACACGATGACCCTCACCCAAACTGGAGAAAGAATGGGTTGGGATAGAAATAAGATGTCTCGCTTTATTCGATCTGGTAGACCCTTTCCTCATCTACATTCAGTTGGTGAGAGAGATCAAATATCTGTACTTACTAGGCAATATGAACAATGGGTAGATGGCACATGGGTGGAATGGCTATGTCAGGAAGCATCATGTGTTAAGGCAAGAAATAAAAAAGCTGAACCAAGATTGGCAATCAAACCAATCAGGCAAGTTAGTTAGTCATACGGAGGTGCAACTATGTTGACTAAATTAAAAGAGGTGAGACCCAGTCCAAATGTGTTGGCTGCCATTGCTTCTGAGAAGTTATCGGACTTGAAGAAAAAACGCTGGGAACAGGATAAGGCTGAGACTGCTATCGAGTTGAAAGTCCTTGAAAAATATCTGGCACTGGCGAAGGAAGAGTATTCAAAGTTTCTGGACGCAGCCGATATTCAGGACGATCCCTACGACGCAGGATGGAGCGGTCACGCTCTAGCTCGGATGAAAGAACTTGAGGATTTTATAGCCGAGATTGTCTGCGGATCATGTGGGGAATACAACCCCACCATAGACGGCGATAACTGCCGCTGTGAGATGTCCTATGAGTGAGGCAACTACAGCCAGGGATGAGAATTGGCTCAACAATTATCGACTGGAAGTAAAGGCAAAACGTACTACTCGTGTCATTCGACTGGAAGTAAAAGTAGATGAAGAGTGGCTTACCCATGACGGCGAGGACACAAGTGAGCAGGCAATTTCTGAGTCATGGGTGGAATTAGAAACTCGAATTAAAAGTGCAATGGACAAGGAATTTTATTGGGGTATGCAAGCAGAAATATCCATCATTGAATGGGAAGACGACGAAGAGGTGATTAATGACTGAACTATATGACGAGAGCAGGGACGACCCAAAAGGTTACGCAATGTCTGATGAGGGGAACAGCGGACAGATGGGAGTTGCCGAAAGAATGGTTACTCGCAGCTATCCAGAGAATCTCATGATGGCTCAATACACCGGTGACAGTTACCAGTACCACGAGGTAAAGGTAACGGCCACAGTGGAAGATGCCTATAACCTTGAATGCGACGATGGGCATGTCAACGGCGAACATTGTGAAGTGTACAACGTGGAGGATTTACCGTGATAAATACATTACAACCAATTGAATCAAGAGACACCGAGTTGGTTTCTGTTGAACCGACTCCGAGAGAGAAAGTCGATCAGGCTAAAGAATGGTCTAGCGCCCTTATGAATGTCGTTAATAATGCCACAGACACAAATGGCAAAAAGACGATGGTTTCTAGCATTAGTGGCAATGAATTTTTGAAGCTAGAAGCATGGCTTTTAATAGGAGCCTTTGCCCACATTAGAGCCGAGACTGAGTGGACCAAGCCTTTCATTGTGAATGATCAGATAGAAGGGTTCGAGGCGAAAGTCGTACTGGTCGATATGGAAACCGGAGAGAAAAGAGGTGGTGGAGCAACGGCAATGTGTGGCATGGATGAAAATGTCGCAATGGGCCAAAGTTCACTTGGAGCAAAGCGTAATGCTGTACTAAGCATGGCGCAGACACGAGCCACCAGTAAGGCCTTTAGATTGCAGTTCTCATACGTTGCTGTCCTTGGAGGATATTCTCCCACGCCCGCAGAGGAAATGGAGAACTTCACTCCAAAGAAAACAGGCAGCGTATCGTTTCAAAGTGCACCTAAATCTGCACCAAGTAATGACATTAAGTTTCCTTACGTAGATGAAAAGGGAGCCAAGGTCTTTGGTCATTGTCAGGAACATGGCGAGTTTTTCAAGATAACTGTTAATCAGAACCCAGACCGTAAACCAAGTCACTGTATAGATTTTGACAAGCAATTGTGGTGTGAGATGCCTGATGAGGCTCCACCGAAGGCAACTGTGATTGACCAGGAAGTTGTAAAGAAGGACATGACTCAAGCGGACTTTATAAACCGTGTTGAAGGACAGAAATGGCGTCGTGAAGACGTTCTGGAAGGCCTCGGAGAATCTTTGACTGACTTTATAAAACACGGTGGGTCCTATACGGGTGCATGGCAAGAAATGTGCATGGCGAAGGGTAGAAACGACCTTATGGATGCCTTAGATAAAGAACTATAGATGAATACATGCCTCTTAGAGGCAGAGGGCGGTAGGTGTTTTGCTCCTTGGCAACGCAGAGGGACTACCGCCCTCACTTGGTATGTGAGACATGACGAGTGAAGAGAACAAAAGAATAGATGAACTTGAAGACACTCTGGTAGCGACTAAGATCGCCCAGAGTCGCCGTATTTTAGAGCTTGAAGAAAAGATTGAACATATTTCAGAGCTTACTCGTGACTATATATATAGAAACCAATTTGGATTCACAGAAGATCAGGCTCGAGAAATGCACAAGCTGTTTACGGAAGTTCTTGGAATCTCATCTCGGCCATTTAAAGCATGGAAAAGACCCGATCAAATTGTCAGCCAACGTGAACTTGTAAGTACAGCGAGTGCAATTGATGACTTTGCAGAATAAAGAAAAACTAGGAAGTATAGAACCTGAACTGAACGGTGTTGGTGTAATGGGAACACGCCAGATAGGTGATTACAGATACCTGACTTACTACGTTAAGAACATCCAGGATGAAAAGACTGGGGTCCACGGCAAGATATACATATATGACCGTGAGATTTCACGAAACTACGTTCACCCACTCGGCAGAAGAATTCACCATGACAGGATCAATCTGGATAAGGCTGATCAGCGTACACGCTTTGCGAATTATGCTCATACAGTTCTGGGAGATTTGGTCGTAGACCGAGACAGCATAGAAGTGCTGCGCTACACAAAGGAACACTTTCAATTCGACATGCACAGCTTCTGTCATGACGTGTGGGACACATGGTTGGACAAGCGTTCATCGATCCTCGTGGAAGGTAATCCTGAACTGGAAGTTGCCCACCGGATCAAGCCATTTGCCCTCGCAGATGGGGGAACCATGATGTATGCCCGACCCAAGAGGGGTAAGAGCTATATGGCCATGACTATGGCCGTATGCGTGGATGCAGGTCTAGATAAGTTCTGGTCTGTGGAACAATGCAACGTTCTTTATATAAATCTTGAAAGGTCTGAAAGGGAAATGCAGAGAAGGCTCGGATGTGTGAACCAGGCACTTGGTCTGAAACCCAACCGCAGCTTACGTTTCCTTCATGCCAGAGGCCTTGCTTTCAATGACATTGTAGACACCGTGGAAAAGGAGGTGGAAAGACACAATATAGGATGGATTGTTCTCGACTCAATTTCAAGAAGCGGAATGGGCGATCTCAATGACAACCGTACTGCCAACCGTATCACTGATTCACTCAATTATCTGATAAAAGATCACGATGACAGGGGATGGATGGCAATAGCGCACACGTCATGGGAAGAAAATCATGTATATGGCTCCATCATGTTCGAGGCAGCGGCAGATGTAATGCTTAAATTAGACACCGCGCGTGGATTTGACGGAAGGCTCGGAGTGAAATTCGAGATAACAGGAGCCAATGACGTAGACCCTTCCATTGAAGTTCCTATGCTTTCTCTGGGCTTTAATTCATATGGACTATCCGAGGTCACAGTTGGTGACGAGGAAGACTTTGAATTTGGAGACTCACAGGGAGTAGAGGGAGATGTGGTTGCTTACCTTAAACAACAGCAAAGGGAATTGTCTCCGATGGAGATCACGAAAGGGACGGGCAGGCCACAGGGAAGTGTCAGGTCTGAGCTCAAGAAAGGCCTTGAAAAGGGTAAGTATCAGAGGTCTGCCACAGGGCAGTACAGTCTAGCCTTATGATGCAGAATTCTTTTACTCCAGGAGATAGCGTTGCACCCCAACAACGGCAGCAACGCTCTAACCGTTGCAACAACGTTGCAGTCACAACGCCAACAACGCTCAGTCACAAACCGTTTAAGCAACGCTCCCAAGGAAACCCTGACGTTGTTATATCCGTAGGATATATAACAACGTCTGTTTCCAGCCTACAACGAAATACCTGTAGAAAGTGTAAATCGACTGCAAGATTCATTCTGGATGAGGATGGTTTTTCTCATTGCTTAAAGTGTGGATCGGTTGATTATGAGAATCGCCAGGTTAATAAACCCAAGCCGTTAGCCGAGCCTATGAGGCCATCAGTTTTATCACTCGATTACATCGGCCCTTATCCCACGATGAAGGGCAAGAAGATGAAGGTGAAGGTAGGTTCAAAGAAATGGGGAGAGATAGGCGTAGGAGGAGCGATAAGGTACACCGCCTCCTGCCCTCACTGCAAAAAAGAGATGTTCTACACAGAGGGTGACACCCCTACAGGATCAGTAGTTAAAACCAAGGACGGTGTCAGGACATATTCCGTGAGATGCCCAGATAAGCACAGGGTACGCATGGTTATGACTGACGAGGAGGGGTTTCTGGGATGGCGCTAGTACGACTTGAGTGGCCTTTTTTACCTCCCGCAGGGTTACGGGGAAATAGCAGGGCTCATCATCAGGCTAAAGCCAAGATGATGGCGACCTTTAAAGAGTCGGCACTTTTTCGAATTATGGAACAGGGTCCTGATCCGATGGATAAAGTTCTTGTGAGGTATACAGGCTATTCCTGTTGGCCTTTGCCAGACGAAGATAATCTCACTATAGGCATGAAAGGTGCGCTGGATGCTTTCACAGAATATGGAGTCATAAAAGATGATTCCTCGAATTACGTCATAGATATAAGCACCGAAATTATTCGAGTGCCTCACAGAAAACAACAGGGGATGGTAATGGAGGTAGAGGAGGCAACACTTGATGCGATTGCCGGCCATCATGTTTCATCTCTTATGTCATCGGTAAGTAAGTTTCTAGGAATTGAAGGTGACTGGACTACTAATCTTTCTACATACGAAACAATGTTCAAGTCCATTGCGGAGCAAATGGAATCAGATGTGAAAAAAGCAGATCAAGATGATCATGGAGGTTAGTGAAGGATGACAGAAGCAATACTAGCAACAGAACTAGTGAGGGATTTTACCGTATATCCACGAGACAAAATTATTTCCCAGAATATTACCGATATGGTTGGGGCGCTTGAATCTGGAAAGGTATTGCCTCCGATTTTGGTGGAGAAAAACACCCTAAGAATTATAGATGGTTTTCACAGGCTGGAAGCGCATATCAGATTTCATGGTGAGAAGGAACTGATTGATGTGCAGTTTGAAGAACATGATGATGCAGGTCTATTTCTTAGAGCAATTGAAACTAATGCATCTCATGGTGTGAATCTTTCTAAATTCGACAAGATTAAGTGTGTTCAAAAGGGAGAGGCCTTTGGTATATCCAAAGATTTTCTTGCCTCTGCAATGAACATGACACGAGAAAAACTAGAGGGAACAATTGAACGTAAGACTTCTGGAGAGGGTGTTGTTCTAAAGAGGACAGTAGGTCATTTTGCAGGTAAGCAAATGACTCAGCAACAAAAAGCATTTAACCAGAAGGCAGGTGGGATGGATCAAAAATATTACATTGACCAGGTCACTTCTTTACTGGAATCAAACTCTATTAACTGGGATAACGAAAACGTAGTTGAAGCAATAGAAAGTTTGAGAAAAGCTTTAGACAATGTTTTAGCAGTTAATGCGTAACAAACAAGGCGCGGACAGGTGAGGTGGGGTACGGTCGGGTTCGGTAAGGCAAGGAAATAAAAAGGTATTAATTTTAATCAGAGTGACGTTGCGTGGTGGGGTTAGGCACGGTGCGGTAGGGTGGGCTAGGGCAATGCGGGGTACGGTTGGGTTAGGTACGGTAAGGCTATTAAAAAAAGTTTCGAGGAGGCAATCGAAATGACAACAGAAATCAAGGATTTAGTTGACGATACGTTTGAGGAAACGACGGCACGGCAGTATCTGTATTTTGAGATTGAAGGTAAAACTCCAATTCTCATGAATAACCCTGAAGGGTCTATGCAGGTAACTTCAGATGCTCCGAAAAGAAAGAAGGCAATTCCTACCCCTGAAGAAGAAGCGGAAAGGTCTACTTATAAACTTGCGAATGGCGATTTATATATACCAAGTACGGCCATTAGAAATTGTATTCTTAATGGCTCCAAGGGATTAAAGGTTGGTTCTAGAGCAGCGTCACCATATGTGTCTGGGTCGCTTTTACTGGTAGATGAATGTTTTTCGTTGGTAAATGAAAAAGACCAACCGATACGAGATTACATTATTGATACAAGAAGAGTTGTAATACAGAGAGCAGGAATAATGCGTTCTAGGGCCAGAATAGAAACGCCTTGGTATGTAAAAGGAACCTTTCTTTATAACGAAGCTGCCTCTATAGAGGTTATACGAGCATCTTTTGAAGACGCAGGGTTAACTATGGGAATTATGGATTATCGAATAGAAAAAAAAGGACCTTTTGGTTCTTTTGCTGTCAAAAAACTTGAGATCATATAGCCAATTTGGCGCGGTGCGGTACGGCGGGGTCGGGTAATGTCGGGTAGGGTATGGCGGGGCTTGGTAAGGCAAGGTCAAAATAATTAATTGAACCAGGGTACGGTCAGGTGCGGCGGGGTACAGTCAGGTATGGTGTGGTTCGGCAAGTTCTGGCAAGGTACGGTAAATGAAGAAATGTGTACATCACTACGTTTTGGAAGAACCCGATGGACCTGAGAGTAACGGGGTCTGTAAGAAATGTGGTGACGAGAAGGTTCACACCAACTCAATCATGTACACGACGAAGCTGAGGGAGACGAGCTCAGGGCATATGCAGGAAGTGGTCGATTTCTCTATAGAAAAAATCAGTAATTTTTACAACAGGTAATGAGTAAGCTCGACGACATAAAAGAATATGCAGATGAGTCCGGTGAAGAAATTATTCTTTACAACGGATATGAAGAAGCCATCATCGGACTCGCTCATCGATTCGGTATGGAAACTTCAGTTGCATACGATTACGACAAGGTCCTCGAAATTTTATCCCAGGATATGTCTTATGAAGATGCGGTTGAATACTTCGACTTCAATGTTATAGGCGGTTGGGTCGGTGAAAGGACACCACTGTTTATAAAAGTGTTGTGATTCCAAAGACAAGCAATACCAACACATAGGACGATCTATTTAAAACGCTCTACGGGGCGCACAGAGAGGTGCTAGGCACGAATGAATCTACAAATTGTAACTAAACTAGGCCTTTTTGGACTTTATATTGCAGTAATTGTTGGAGCTAATTATTCAATCAAACAATGGGGTGTTGTTCCTATAGGTTTTGGGCTCATGGCACCGGCTGGAGTTTACTTTGCTGGTTTAGCGTTTTCAATTCGAGATGGTTTACATGAGACCGCTAATAAGTATTGGATTATAGGAGCCATATTTGTTGGTGCAGGAGTGTCTTACTTCATCGAAGACGGTGGAAAGATTGCCATCGCCAGTGGAACAGCATTCCTTTTATCTGAACTTGCAGACTTTGCAGTTTATGCTCCTTTGAGAGCAAGAGGAAAAATTAAAGCACTATTAGCATCCAATGCAGTTGGACTTGTCGCTGATTCAATGCTATTCCTCTATCTTGCTTTTGGTTCTCTGGAGTTTCTGACAGGGCAAATTGTTGCGAAAGGATATATGACTCTTGCGGTCATCCTCTTTATTTTCTGTTATCGACTGGGACGAAAATGGACTTCTACTTAGGAACCCATATCCCAAATTGGCTTTCTCGTTTTACCGTACCGATGTTTATATCTCGTACACGATTACATAAACGCAAAACATTACCGAGGGCAATTGCTTCGTGGTGTCTGGATTCAGGAGCATTTAGCGAGATTGCCACACATGGCAAATGGACAATATCAGAATTAGAATACGCATCTTTCGTAGATAGGTGTGCTGAGGAAATCGGACTGCTTCAATGGGTAGCTCCGATGGACTGGATGTGCGAACCGGATATGCTACTGAAGACCGGTCTTTCAATTGACGAACATCAAAAACGCACGACAGAGAACGTGGTTAATCTGCGAGAACTAACCAATGTTCCTGTCATTCCCGTGTTACAAGGATGGTATCTTGAAGACTATCTTGGTCATGTCGAACAGTATCGCCAAGCAGGGATATTCCTTGAATCAGAGCCAACGGTGGGGCTTGGTTCTGTTTGTCGAAGACAAAACACAACATATGTCGAAGCCATAGTTGCCCATCTTGCGAAACTAGAACTTTCTCTTCATGCCTTTGGGTTTAAACTCACAGGACTGAGAACAACAGGTCATTTATTAAAGTCAGCAGATTCTATGGCATGGAGTTATGACGGCAGGATTAATGGTCCCATGTTGTACCATAACCACAAGAACTGTGCGAACTGTATTGACTGGGCTTTACAGTGGCGCGAGAAGGCTTTAAATGCTGTTTGTAATAGTAAAGCCGCTCAACTTCCTATGTTGTTCTAGACCGGTTTCTTTTTCACTGTTGGTCCCTTTTTATGGGGAGCCTGTACAACTCCCACTAATTTCCAGAATTGGCTCATCAGTTTAGATCGCTCTTTTCTGGATATCGATCCGTCGTCTCGGACGGATTTCTGAATCTCCTGCAACAATTCAATTGCCACCGGAAGCGCATCCTTATATTTCATTGCTGCCTTAATCGCTTTCAACATGTGTCACTCTCCTACTCGTTCTCGAGTACCTTTAAACTTACACCGCCCAGAAAGCCAAAGAGGCCACCGATAACGGCTGTAACAATTTCGACTGCGTCTAGCGCAACCCCAACGAAAAGCGCCACTATTGAGAACAACGTGGCGCAGATTATTGCTATAAATATTTGTGGTCTGAGAGTTCCCCAGTTCATCTTTGCACTTGTCCATTGTGGTATTGAAGGAGGTGGGACGCCTTGGCCTTGGCCATAGCTGTAATTTCTAAAGCGGTCCGTCCCCTGTTCAGATTCTTTTCTATCCACTTGCATGTGTCACAGTTTTCCGGTGTTGCTGCGCTCATTACTTCACGCTCAAGTTCTTCTCTACGTTGTTGGTTACGCTCGCAACTGTTGCTACTTTCAAGGTTCCATAATCTCCACCCATTCGGAAGCTGGCAGAATCTATTCCGGTTCCATCCCCTACTCTAAATTTATCTGCTCCCGTTCCCCTGATAACAATCTCTCCACAATGAAGATTACCCAGACTTACACCTGCACTATGGGCATGGACTCTTTCAAACTTGATAAGACCGACTGTTGAAGTAGCAGAGCTCGCAATAACAATACGGTCAAAACTTCCTCCTGTTACATCTGGCACGTTTAAAGCACCACGATTAGAACCGAAACTGTAATCAACAGGATCACTTGAAAGATTAGAAGTTATAGACGATCCGTCTGTCGTCGTCGTTGCTACTGTCAGTTTGTAAGCCGTTGAAGTACCCAGAGTAAAGTCAGGTGCTTCTAAATCTATAATCTCTAGTTTTTCACAGATGATATTTGCCGAGGATGCCGAGATCGAAATAGCGTCAGCTATCCCAGAACGTCCCACCTGCACATCTGTAAATACTATGCTCTGTATTCTGGCTCCACCGATGTTTAGTTTTAACGTCTGGGTTGCAGGTGACTCTGATGATGCCTTGTGCTTCTCACCTTCGCCGAGCGTTTTCATTGCAAACTTCTGGCTTTGGCCGGCATCATAATTAGCAGGGGAGGGCCAGTTTGGTGCTGGGTCTAGGTCCTTAACCGAGAACAGAATAGCAAGAGCAACTGTGAGAACTGAAACACCGACACCCAGAAGGAGAACTTTTTTTACACCCTGACCAAAATTGAGCCCTTCTATTGATGGCATTCTATAAGCAAAATCAAAAGGAAATGTGATGCCAAGCCTCATCATTGGAAATCTAAAAGTAGGAAGATAGACTCTTCTTTCTTTAATGATCAACTTCAATTTTTTCATTTGTCTTTGCTCCCTTTCCAGAGTTCATTTAAGCCCGCGCTGACTGGAATCGTTAGGACTGCTAATGCTGTTAGCAAACCTTCAATTGAATCGAGAGTCTCTTTAGACGAGGTCGCGCTCCAAATGATTCGACATGCCAGAACTAACCAGACCATCACAACGGGAAAAAATATAATCAGCCTTAATAATTCTGCTCCGGTTAAAGTGACTGAGTCTTTAGAGACCTTGTCTTTTTCCTGTTGTTCTTCGATCTCATCGTCAGGCATAAAGGCTCCATAGAACGAATCCGCCTATGGCCACACCCACAATCCCAAGGACGAATCCCGCCCATGCAACAGCACTACTTCTTCCCAGTTCCTTCTCTATCTGTTCAATTTTCGGTATCTGTAACCTCCTGACATCATCGATAAAATTGAGGATACGACGCTCTTTATTCTCATCATTCAAGTCTTTGTTCCTGGTGCGGACCTGTTGCCCGCCAGATAGGCGTTCACCTTCCTTCCTGCCGGTAGCATCTGGCCTGAAGTTGCCTCCCTCTGCCTTACCTGCTGTGATATAGACCATGCTTCTTTAAGGAATCCTGGTACGGAATCAGAATGAAATTCAGCGAATGTATGTCCCCGATGCACACCCTTGTCAGCCCACTTCTTTGCCCATTCACTAACGCGTCCCAGAATGATCTGGGCTACATCGTCAGGATAGTCATGCCTCACCAGGAGTTCGTCTAGAACAGCCTCGAGACGCATCATGGCATCCTGCTTTTCTTCCGGTATGATCTGGTGCAGGGGTATCTCCCCTTCTGGCATTACCATTATTTCTTCCTCCTGTTCTGACTTGCCTTGATAGCCCTCTCCTGTTTAAGCGCAGAGACTTTACTCCTGTGCCTTCCGAGTACCTTTCCCCTCG
>VTLG01011192.1_pt1 | contig 32341 bp, 45 predicted proteins | sample 4694571 | NCBI WGS metagenome assembly VTLG01 (sample SAMN12604809, study PRJNA352737) | marine metagenome | biome: ENVO:00000447; feature: ENVO:00000209|ENVO:00000569|ENVO:01000036; material: ENVO:00002151; isolation source: viral sequences binned using virsorter ...
TTGTTGTTTTTGTTGGTGGTTTTAAATTTGCACCAGTAGTTCTTTTAAAAAATTTTCTACCAGCTTCGTTCAATCCACCTTTTGGATTTTGAAATTTTTTAGCTACCATCTTTCTCGCTTTTTATAGCTTGTATGCTACAAATCGGTGGACATACAAATTCTACTTTATCTCCATTTTCTACTTTAGGCATAGCCATTTTACAGACTGGACAAATAGGTAAACCCTTTTCAAATTTTTTAGGATTACGAGGATACGATCTCATACTCTTGGATTTCTACCTGGTCCTAATGTTCTTTGTATTGGCTCAACTCCAGTTGCATCTCCTGACATAAGCAGTCGATTACGTCTACTTCTTGAAATCTGTCTTGATGCTATCTTTCTTTTTTCTTCAGTCTCTTTTGCTTCTGCTCTTCGTTCTCTTTCAGCCTGAGCATCTAGTTCTGCCTGAGAAGGTCCTTTAGGACCACCACCACCACCAAATAAACCACCCATTAAAACAATCTCCCATAAACATAATAGTCTTTGATATCAGGACCATATCGCCTTAATAATCCTTCTCTATCAAAATAACACATCTCCATCCATTTGATTGCTCTGTTATTTGCCTTACAAACGTATGTTTGCAATCTGTGAAGCTTGAGCTTCTCTGTTGCATACTCAAAAAATCTTAAACTACCTTTATGAAAAACCATTTTACTTGGTTCGAGATCATGTGTTGGAAGCATCCAGGCTTCAGCTACACCTTTCCATAATGGATACAATCCCCATATAACAACAATCTTCCCATTTCTGATTCCAGTAAAAGACAAACCTTCAACTCCATAATCCTGGATATGTGGCCTACCATAGCCATCAATTAAATCTTGTTCAAAAGATCTAAAGTTTGCCATGTGCATATGTCTTGCATGAAATGGTATTACTCGATGTTTCATACCATCCAATTTCATAACTTCCATAATTTCTTCTGATGTAAACATATTCCCCCCTATGCGAATACATTGAAATCTGTTTGTGCCACAACTGGCTGGCTAAATGTTTTTGTTCCTCTAGTCATTCTTCTCATCTCGCCACCACCAAGCAGACAATACCCAAGACTATCACCAACATGCGAATGTTCATTTTTATTTGGTTTATCTCTAAATCTTTCTTGACCAGCACCTACAGCTACCCTTGTGAAGTGATAACCACCTGACAATGATTTTCTTAGCCTGAGACATTTTCTGTTTACCAGGAAGCCAGGCTTGCCTTGTATCAGTCTATTCATCGGCATAGCAACTGCTTCTCTTCTAACTTTAAAATCATTTGTTGCCGTAGGCCTTGCCAGTATCCCATTTGTTTTTAAAAACTCAAACGATGTCTGTTCATAAATACCTTCTCTTGAAGCTCCTGCTGGATCGCCCCAAACCATGAACTCATTGTTTTTTGGAAACCTGATTGCCATTTCTGATTTCAATAGATTCACAAATCTATCCAGGCCCATATCAAAAGTTACAATCTCATGTAAGACATGCCATGCACCATTAGGCATTTTTTGTGCAAAGACAGCCGAAGGTGTCAGGCCAAAGTCCAGTCCTACTTGTACTGGTATATTCTCATCTACTTCTAGATCAGCAGACATTGTGCTGTCATCATACTCAGGCCATACTGGTCTTCCTTCCTGGACATAGGTATACTTGCCTTCTGCATAACATCTAACCCAATCTAAATTTTTACCACCGAGTAGCTGGTCATAATATCCATCAGGTAGGTTATGTAAGTTCTCAGCCTTTGGATTAGTTTTAAACCAGCGACCACCAGCCGATATATAACCCTGAGCTTCAGGTATTTCTTTTGGTACATCTTTCAATGGCACTTCTAAAACACCACCTGGTTGACGATAAAATCGCCAGGCAAACTTTCCTTTTGGTTTTTCTTTCTCAGCTAATTTATACATCCAGTGATCATCATCGCATGGGTTACTATCCATCCATATTCCTCGCCAGGTACATCCACCATCAGCCATAGAAGGATATCTTCCTACCCTATGAGACAATCCATCTATAACGGCTTTTGGAAGCTCTCTTGCTTCATTGACGAATGCCCCAGTGAGTTCAAGAGATAAAAGCTTCCTGGTATCCTTGGGTTGATCTAATGCAAGAAATATTACTTCACAATCTATGCCTGAAGCATTGCCCCTGGCTGGTAGTTTTAGATGATGCTTGATTGGTGGTGACCAGTGAAGGCCACCCCAAATATTTTCAGGGAATAATTCTAACCAGGTTTTTATCGTAGTCGTTTTGAGCATAGGATAACTATTTCTGACAACAACAAACCTGGAATATCTTACACCATCCCTGGGTGAAGGTTTTTGTTGTACGGCCCTTTTAAATACTTCAGCACAACTAGCATAGGATTTACCTGAGCCTACTGGTCCAATCAATCCTCTAACAAAACTATCATCCTTCAAGAACTTCCACACTGTAGGTGAGGTACTAAAATCTAAATTTAATTTATCAGGTTTTTCCATCTGTCGGTCCTACCATATTTACTTCTATCACACTCGGTTTTTCACTTTCATGTTCTTTGTCCAGGATACCAGCACTCTTAGCCAGCATTTGCAGAACTCTTACTTTATCAATCATTTCAATCTCAACCTCAAAACTTTCACCAACTGGTCTAGCTTTGATCTTCTTAATTGACTGCAATGCATGTTCAGGGATTTCATCCAAATTCTTAATACTAACTTTGCCTTGATCATCCCAATCCACAACATCAGTAACTTTTGCCTGACTAATCGATAGTAAAGCTTCTGCAAGCTTATCCCTATTCTGAAAAATAACATCCGACCCTCGAAGCTTCTTTTTTATATCTCTTACACCACCCAGGTTATTCATCCTAGGTACTGCTCTATTCTTAGATGGCAATATCACTCTCCAGGGTTGCATTATCAAAACCATTATCCTTATCAACAGCCTTATAATCTTTTGGAAATATCTTTACCCATACCTCGCCTTTATCATCAGGTATAGGATAACAATCTAATTTCATAGAACTAGGTATGCCCATTTTCGTAAACAGCTTTCCTATCTTTATCCATTGGGTTTTCTCCATGCCTTCTTTGTCAAAGTATTTCTTACCCTGAACTAAATCTAAAGTTTCTGTTTCCATTTTGTAACTCCTTTATGAAAAATTGGAAAATATTTTTGTGAGACCCCCACCCTACAGCAGTAGCTGGGGGGAGGGTATGCCTGGCTTTGCAGTGTGTGCCTTTTTTATTTTTGTGTGTGTACATAATCTAAACGACCATCTAGTTCTTGTACACTAAGTGTATCTTCTATTCATTTTTTTTACCAGGCCCTTCACTATATCGTTTGTGTTCTTTGGTTTACTTGCCTTGTCTTGTTTCTGCCATATGCTTTTGAAGTAAGATATTGTGTATGGTGGTCTTGAATAGTCTGCATTACACTTCTTCAGCTTCTTAATTACCTCAGTCATAAACTCATTCACTGTTACTCCCATATCCATTATCTCTTCTGCAATTGCTTCTTCCCTTTTGGTCCATCGCCATTGTCCTCTTGTTCTACAGATATCGTCTAGTGCATGTGAATAACTTCTTAAATATTCATAAATTTTATCCTTAATATAATTATTATTAGTTATAGAATTATAGTTATGTACAACATCATTGTGTTGTGTATCGGCACAACCTCTAGTGTTGTATACCTTACTCTTATTCACAACATCAGGTTGTATCTTATTCAAAGTATCCACAGCCTTATTATGTTCTACAATAGGATCAGTAGTAGCTTTTATGAGTTCTGTATCGCTGATAGCTGGATCGTATATGATACGATAGGTAGCTGTCTTTTTACCCTTCTGACGTAAAGCATTCTCATTGATAATCTTCTTAATATATCCCCAGTCAATAAGCTTAACGATCTGCCTGGATATTGCTTGCTGAGATCGGCCCAGTCTTTTGGCCAGGAGAAGTTGAGAAGGGAATGCCGTACCTGACTGACCTGAAACATAAGAACATAAAACACATAACACCTGGAGTGCTGATGGATTAGCTATGATACGTCTATCGGCCAAAGCTCTTGAAGGTATATTGATATATGGTGAAGGTGACTGCTCTTCAGTAATCCTGAACTTTTTGGGTGGCAGTGTTATCTCTCTTCTAGCTTTCAATATTTCTTCAGGTTTATTCATCATGTTCATTTTTGATACCTTCTTAAATCTTGCATCTGTTCTTCATAGGCTTCATTCTGTAAATAGGTATAAACTACAGTATTGATCTTATCTCTTATCCAGGCATCTATTGTTTTATTTTTGTGAAAAGGTGTCTTTGTATCAACCCTAATCTGCATAGTGTGTATTTGATGTCTATGTAGCTTAAAAAGATCTTCAGGCTTCCTGAGTAGATCATCCAGCCAAACAACCATAGATCTAGTTGTGTCACTTATATCATCGTAATAAGTTTCTTGTTTTACCTCTTTTTTTACTTTTCTTGATTTAGAAAACCTCATTGTAAAATCCTCATAAGTTCATCTCTAGCTGGTCATCATTGTTTGTCTGAAAATTTGTATCTGAAATAAATCCAGGTAATTCATTAGCTCGCAATCTTCTGTAAAGCTTTAGATCTATTTTCTTTACCTGGGCCATAAGCTCTTCATACTTTGCATCAACATCGGCTTGCTGTTCAGGTGTCAATCCATTATCAAATGGCATCATACTTCCTCTATCTTTACACCGATATGGCAAGCTTCAACTAACTTCTTTTTGAGCTTGTACACTGGTGTCTTAAAACCTTTTACATCCTCTACAACAGTGTAGCCTTCCTGATTCTGTGGACCTTTACCATGTTGCATAAAATACTGAAAATCTGCTTTATATGTGCATACCTTTACCTGGTTTACATAACAATCAAATGACGGCTGAAGCTCCAGGTTTCTAATTACACCTGATTTTTCCATCATTTTTAATACACCATATCTCTTGGCTTCCTTCATACTATCAAAAATAATACCATCAACTACTGTCTTTTTTGCTTTATACTTCGTCATTTGCCTTCACCATTCTATCTACTTGTTTTGCTATATCTACATCCTGAAGCTGTTCAGTCTGATCACCAAACACCAGCATCCTATTACTGATACTACCTGGTTGTCTTTTCCTCAAGGCATCCCTGAATATAATCTCAGCCAATGCTGACATAGAACACATTTCTATCTTGGCTTGCTCCTTCAACATAGCATGACATTCTTCAGATATACGACAAAGAAAAGGTCTTATCTTTATCTCATCAATCATTTCAAATTAACCTTTTTAAAATATTTTTTGTAAAACACTTGATAATACGATATCGAACTGATATATGTATATATGTAAAGACTATGTTAAAACTATTTGAAGGAGAAACTAGTGAGCAACATTGATTACATTTATAAGAGAAAAGATGGTGGCACTATACATTGTTATGGTGTCATCGAGGAAGATAGTAACTTCCATGTTGTATGTGACAACGAAGATTATGATGGCATTGCATGTGATATTGACGGCAGTGATTACAACACCTGGAAAAAGGTTTGTGACTACCTGGTTGTTAATTACAGACATGACATCGAACAAATAGAAACTTGTTAGGGGGCAAACTAATGGAACAAGTAAGACTAGGTGTAAAGTTTTCAAAAACAGAATATCTTGTTAATGAAGTTATAAACTTTGGTGAAGTTGTCCAGGATGACCAGCCATTTGAGGGCGACCTTAACGACAGATATGTAAAGTTTTGTTTTGGTATCAAAAAGGTAACGGCATCAACTATGGTTGATGTCGATGTCTTTGTTGAGTTCTATAAGGACATGATGAATAGAGCTAGCATTGACTACCTGGAAGGTCATTATGATGGTGATGAAGAAGGTGATGTCTATGTTAGAAAAGGTGGTGAGTACATTTACAAGGTTGCTAAGTGTCTTGCCAAAAAACATAAATCAATAATCAAAGGGGCAAACTAATGATCTATTGTGCATATGTAAGAGTATCAACAGATACCCAGGATGTAGCAAGACAAGAGAATGAAATAAAGAAATGGCTTGGTGATACAGATCACCAGGTCATTTGGTTTAAAGAACAAGGTGTCTCAGGTAAGGTAGCTCCTGAGCTTAGACCTGAGCTTTCCAAATGTATTGATACAGTCAGGGCCAGTAAAGGCACATTGATTGTAGCTGACCTGGATAGATTTTCCAGGACTGACTGGCACACTCTAAAGTTCTTTGACCAGGTACTGAAGAACGGCAAGGTGAAACTTGTTGTTTGTAATGATCCTACAATATCTGAAAGTAAAGATAAGTTTGCATTGAGAACTTTGTTTGCTCAGATGGAACAAGAAAAGATTTCAGAAAGAACCAGGTCTGCCCTTCAAAGAATTAAGGATGAGATCAAAGCTAATGGTACATACAAAACTAAATCAGGTAAGTTAATTAGCTCACTCGGTTGTCATTCAAACATGGATTTTGCAAGGCAAAGAAGTGCTGAAGTTATCAAGCTCAAAGCAGATACAAGAGTAAAAGATATTGAATCAGTAATCCAAAAATTATTAAGTGTTGGTGATAGTTATAGACAGATAGCCAGCCAGCTTAATCAAATGGGTGCAAATACTGCTAGAGGTGGCAAGTGGTATGCATCTACAGTTAGCAATGCCGTAAAAAGATTGGAGAAAAATTATGGTTAAATTTATAAAAAATTATGGAGTGTACATTGCAGAATGTATTCTCTTTTTTATCTTTTGTGTAATTGTTTATTATGCATTTCATTTTGTGTGTCTCATTGATGATGCATGTTTTGCTCGTAACTTTGTGGAGATTGTATAATGGCTAAATATAGTAATGATGCAGTAGAGCTTGGAGCTTCAAGAGTTCCAGCTATCGTACTAGGTAAAACTAGTTTTTCAACTAATGAAAGAGAAAGACAAAAGACATTACATGCCAGGCAAGGTATCGAGACTATCGAGACTGATTTTGGTAAGGATGCAAAAGAAAGAGGTAACTATCTTGAAGATGCCATAATCAAATGGTCAAGAGATAAGGTTGCTGATATCGGACCAGCATCAGAGGTTCAACTTTGCAAGGTTACCCAGGGATATAGAATAGATGGCCTGGCATTGTGTGCTTCCCTGGATGCTATCCTGAATATCAAAGGTGAGATAACTATGCATAATCAACTGACTGGTGAGCCAGTGATCTTGTCAGGCTTCGGTGCATTGGAGATCAAAACTACAAACACTGATGATCTACCCAGGACTGATCAAATCATACAGTTGCAAACACAATTGCTATGCAGTGGTTTTAAGTGGGGCATCATTGCAGTATTCGGTAAAGCTCAAAAACTTACACTTGTACCCTTTGAAGCTGACCAGGATATCTTCGATCAGATTATGGAAAAGGTGAATGAGTTTTGGCAGAAGGTAGACCTGGATGAACCTTATCCACCACTAGACAATGGGCCACCATCAATAATAAATTTAGATCATTTAGATATCAAAGATAGTCTTATTGGTGTAGCTGAAGACTGGCTTATGTGTGATGCTGAGATCAAGAAGTGGACCAAGAAAAAAGAAGAAGATCAGAAACTGTTGCAAAGAATAATGGAACAGAACGAAGCAGAACATGCTGAGGTAGGTGATATAAATATAGCCTATCCCACCATTACCAGGAAGGCACAGCCTGAGAAAATAGTGCCAGCAAAAGAAGCTACATATTATCGTAAATTTAAAATAGAAAAGAAGGAGAACTAATATGTCATTACCAACTTTAAATCCAACTAACCTGACTGAAGCAATGGAGTTTGCAAAGTTTGTTTCTACATCAGGTCACATTCCAAAACAGTTCCAGGGAAAACCAAATGATATCCTGGTAGCTATTCAATGGGGATATGAGATTGGCCTTGCACCTATGCAAGCTCTTCAGAATATTGCAGTCATAAATGGTAGGCCATCACTGTGGGGAGATTCCATGATTGCAGTTTGTAAAGCTCATCCTGATTGGAGAGGTATTGAAGAGACATACATTGAAGAAGAAGACAAAGCAGTGTGTGTTGTAAGAAGAAATGTTCATGGAGATATCCAGCCAATCAAAGCAACCTTTTCATACAAGGATGCACAAAAGGCTGGCCTGACAAATAAACCAGGTCCTTGGCAACAATACACCACCAGGATGTTACAACTTAGAGCAAGAGGTTTTGCTCTTCGAGATGCATTTCCTGATGCAATCAAGGGATTGATCACGGCTGAAGAAGCAAGGGATTATCCTAATGAAAAAAAAGAACCTAGGAACATCACTGGTAGCGATAAAGATACTGATATGATTGATGATATCAAAAAGAAACTAACCAAGCCTGACGGCCCTGAAATCGCCACTAAATACACAATGCATTTTATTGGTGATCATAAACCTATAATTTATGCAGTAGCTAGTGATTTTATCTTAAAATTTACAGATACATTGCTGGCTATCGATAAGTTAGAAAAAACTCAGGCACAAAAAGTTAGTCTAATGCATGATCTAAAAGATAAAAATGCTGAGACAATAAAACTTCTTGATGAAATGCAACAAGCACAAATAGAAACAGAGATAGGAAAGTACATTGTCTAGTCAATCAGTAAAGTATCCCATGACAGAAAAGCAAAAAGAAATTTTTTTGTTTATTCAAAACTACTTCAAGAGTGAAGGTGTAATGCCTAGGCAAATAGATATTGCAAATCACTTTGGAGTTACTCAGCAAACATGTAAGTATCATTTAGATAAGATACAAAAAAGAGGATGGATAACCAGGTTACCAGGATTATCAAGAAGTATATCTTTAAACCTGGATAGCTTTCATCCTCTCAACTAATCTTTCTGCTCTCGCTGTTACTTGATTGTACCAGCGAGACTGCTTCATTTCCTGACTTGCCAAAACAAAATTTCTAGCATCAACTGCTTTTTTCATTTTATGAAACCTGGATAACCTGGGCCTACCCATATTGAACATCATGTTTGCTATTATCTGTTGAGCTTCTTCAGGCAACTCATCAAAGTTATTGTACAATAGTTTACATTCATCGATTGTTACCTGGACATCCTGGTCAAACAATTCGTTTACTCTATCCTCAGATACTTCAGTGCCAACTGGTTTACCATACTCATCATCCCACTCAGTCACCAGGTGACCAATACCTACAGTGGGCAAGTTCAGGTGATCTAGATATACAGAATTGACACAACCCTCATCTATCTTGAGTTGGTCTCTAAGTTTTTCTATGTCCATTAGGCAGTCGCTGTTTTCTTTTTCTTCTTAGCAAACATTCTAAGCTTCTTAAAATCAGATGCTTCCATCTTCTTTTTATTGCCTGACATCTTCGCAATCTTTTTTTGTTTTGGAGAATAGCTCCCATAGTTACCTGGCATGATCTTATCCTTTCTCTTAAGTTAAATCTTTATCTGCCTTCCTTGCCCCACCTTTGCCAGTGACAAAGGATCTGACTCTGCCCATCGCCCAAGCATGTGCAGAAGTTTTGGGTCTACTTCCTGAAGAATAGTATGCACCCATTCCCCTGGAATAAACTTTATCTAATGTAGATTTACTGTACCTGGATGCACCAGGAATACTTTTATACTTGCTCATCCTTTGCTCCTTTGCTTGCTGATTCTATCCATCATGGCTGGTGTAAGTTTACCTTCCTTATATAACTTTGCAGTCCTCTTGATCTCGGCTTCTCTAGCTGAAGGGTTCTTTGCACCAGCTACATACTTCACTGGTACACCCTTTTTAGTCTTAGGAACTTTAGCAAATTTTCTCTTAAAATTTTTTTTGGGATATGGTTTTTTCAATTTTTATCCTTTCCTTTTAGACGTTCTACAGTTCTCATAGTTCCAAGACCTAGCATACCCATCAGAACTGGGAGCATTGTAGCTGTGTCAGCCTGGGGAATGATGATACCAAACCCAGCACAAATAGGACTGACTAAAAAATTGACCAGGAAACCTAGCACACATACCCAAGCTGTCGCTGGTCTCCAAGATGATTGAAACCAGTTACCCTTTGCTTCTGCTTCATTAACTTTGATTTGTGCCAGGGCTATTTCTTGAGCATGTTTCTCAGACATGGTTGCTATGTCATGTGCTAGTTTCGCCTTCTGATCTGCATCAGGTATAAACTTATCTAGTAGCCCAGTAACTGGACCTATTAAAGCTTGTAACATTACTTCACTCCATTCTTTGCCATGTATGCTGTTGTACCCATGTAAGTTCCAACTATACCAGCACCTGAAATATAGAAAAGATTTGATATATCTGACATTGCTTCCAGGCGATCTAGAGGTATAAAGAAACAAGCCACTGTAAATACACCCATACCGATCAATGTATATCTAGCCATACGAAGCTGTGCTAAATTTTTTCTGAGCTTTGTTTCTGTTTCTTGTATCTCTTTGGCATGAGCTATTTCCTCATCTGTAATCTCACCATCGTTATCTAAATCCCAGGCAGAAAATTTAGTTTTATCTTGGAACTTTTTTTGTGCCATTACTTTCCAACTTTTTTTTGTGCTAGTTTATGAGCTTCACCGAATGACATTCCTTGCATCATCTTTGATCTCATCAATCTGTTATGCTTTGGTGTATGATGCTTCGAGTGTTTTTTCATTGCATCTTCCTGACGTTTAGTCAGTTCTTTTTTATGTTTCATTAGTACACCTTCACTTTCTTTGGATTAACTCTTGGAACTACCTTACAAATACATTCGTAAATAATTTGTTTACCATCTGCACTGTCGTAAGTTTGATCACCAAGATATCTTGAATAATACAAGCAATCATTCACATTTTTAAAATGCAAAGTTGCACTCAGGTCTCCTGATAAATAACAAGCCAACATAAAAGCCGTCATATGATACCTTTCTTTTTAGCTATGATTGCCAGGACTGTAACTACACCAGCACACAAAGCTGTAATCATTATAAACAAAATTATTTTTAAAACTAGATCTTTAAATTCTTGTCTTTGTTTTATTCTTTTTGCTTCAGCTTCTCTCCTGGCTTTTCTAGATTCAGAACAAAAAGTAAGGTAATCAGTATATAGGTTAGGTCTTCCATATAACTGCATGAACTCCCTGAGCATTTCTTTCTTACGTCTGATTTCTTCCAGGGCCATGAACTCTTCCAGGTCATTATCTTGTTTACCGAGGAAGTTGGTCCACATGCTATTTTTTCTTTTGTGTAGGTCTTGCTGAAGTTGATCCTCTGCACCTACAAATTTAGCAATAGCTGATCCAGCCGAACTTATTTCTCGACCATTTTCTATAGTCTGTTTTATTATTGCATAAGCACCATTTGCTAATGCCAATGCTTCGAGCATATCTCTACCTCACTAACAAGCCGATCAGAAGCAATATAATAGATCCCATCCCAGCATAGAGACCATTCTCTAACCTACGAGTTCGAGAACTTAAATCTTGCATGATTGTTTTGAGACTATTTATTTCACTCTGTAAACTTGTCATTGTTGGTTTTGACATTACTCTTTCACCTCTTTCTTTGGCCTACCTTTCTTTGCCGGCTTTGGTTTATCTTCTTTGACCAGTGGCTTTGTTTTTAAATGTGGGTTAAGATCGTATATATGTTTTGTCATTAGCTCACCTCATCAGGGAAATCTGTTATTGGACTATTACCAGTAGGATTGCCATCCGAGTCTACTGGCACAACAAACAATGCCTTGAAAGCATCTAGGTCTGCACAACCATTGATCTTATCTTCTATAGTTTTACTTGCTGTTCTAACACCAGTTCTATATGTACTTATGTCAGAAGGTATTGCAGTTGATGCTTCAGCTTTCCTTGTCACATACCAATCAGATTTAGAAAGTAAACTATTAGCACTTTCTTTTGTTCTTGTTACCCATATAGATTTAAGACCAAGCTGTACCATTTGTTTACCAGTAGTAGGATCAATAACTGCCTTACCATCATCATCAACTACATTCTCATCTGCTAATTTACGTTCAATACCTTTTGCCCAATAAAATCTATTGTCAAAACTTGTATCAACATCATCTTCTATAACTACTCCCCACTTAGTTAGATCATCACTTGACCATGAAGATGACCAGTTATAAGGGTGTTTAAACCCATCATCATCTTGCCATGCCTTACCAACTTTGAGGTATCTGTCTTTATATTTATAAGCCATATCTTCTCCTATCTTCCATTAGCGTACTTAAAAGGTGCTTCGGCAAATGCCATGTAAATGTATGTGCCACCACTAGCATTATCATCTGTGTAAGATGAAGGACTTCTTTGTTTAAATCCATTTGAAACAAAATCTACTTTTCCATCAGAAGGTTCTGTATTTGCTAAATTTGCATATAAATATTGTGAACCACCATCATTAAAAGGGTCTCTTGTATTATCATAAATAATCCAATTACCACTTGTGTCTGTCCTTTTTAACATAACCCAAGCAGGTTGAAACCCTGTGTAAACAAATGGACCGTCTGCATCACCATTTCCTGTATAACTGCCAAATTTTGAAAAGCCATCTACTTCAGCAAAACAATATGCAACCATACCACCACTTGAGTTTGCATGTTTTCTTGTACCTATAGAAAATACAGTTGACGTAGGCTCTGTATCATTAAAGAACTCATTACTGTCACTTGCGGCAAGTGCAGAATCACCTGTTGATGAAGTCTTCAATAGTAATCTATCAGTAGCAGGGTCACTTGCTACTCCTGCGTGATAAACACAACCATCATACTGATCTCTTGGTAGAAACCAAATCCATTTTGGAACTGCACCTAAACCATGTGCTACTGTTGACGCAGTTCCGTTATTTGCACTACTAGCACTACCAGTATATGTCACAATGCTAAATCCTGATTTCGTGTTTGCTTGATGGACACTATCTATAGAACCAACACCAGTAGCACTTGCATCATTTGTAGTAGTTGTACCACCATTTGCTTTCCAACACCAAGCAACATATGTAGTAGATCCTATATTAATAAAACCACCACCACTCACATTTGGAGTAGTAAAACCATTAGTATCAAGAGAACCTATTGTTCCTGCTGTTGAAGTATCTTCAGCATTATATATATTTGAGTATAATGCAGATTTATTTGTTCTGTTTGAATCCCACAACCCATGATAATATGAATTGTTTCTTGCTTTTACCCATAACCAATCAGGTTTAAAATCTATTTCACCACCAATACCATTGTCAGTATCACCAGAAACTATACTTCTTGAAGCATTACCATTAGCCGTATAAGTAAGTATTCCAAAATGATTTACAGCTTGTGTACTAGAATTAGGACCTATGGTTGGTTCAGGTAGGTTAGCTGTGCATAATGCTTTAAACCCTGTTGGAACAGGATATTTAAAAACTCCTGCTCCTTCATCAGGTGTTTCTGTTCCTATATCCGCACCAGTTAAACCACCTGCAAAACTTGGGTCTTGTCCAAAATTTAAAACAAAACTTGAAGAATAACCAACATAAGGAAAATAATCTTTTGTAGCTATATTTGTAACGGCAGTAACAAAAGCATTTGCACCTGATGAGGGATTGCCTAAATTATTACTCCCATCTCTACTATAAGTTCCATTTACATGAAACCAAATACTTGTGCCTTTAACTGCCACACCAACTATATCATTAGTTGAAATACTAAGAGCAGTAGAAGGTGATGTTGCATGTCCTCCACCTGTTCCTGTAGTTGAATAATTAGCATTTGTATTAGTTATCATTGCTTTGTTTGCAAAACCATAAGAAGCAATAGTAGCCCCTGATGCACTTAATGGATCAACAATTCCAACATAAAAACGAGAAGCATCAACTTCAATACACCGAATTTCAAAATAACAACCATCTGTTAAAAAATCATTAACTCTCATAGATCCATAACCATGTGTACCATTACCTGTACCTCCATGAGCTAGTTTTAAATTACCCTCTGAATATGTACCTGTTACATTTGATCCTCTATTAAATCTTGCTAAAAGATTTAATGTGCAAAATTTATTCTCTGGGCTATCAAGCATATTACAATCTTCTGCGTCTATACCACTAGAATCAAAATGATTATTTTTTGTACTACTATCTGCACCAATTGTTGAAGCTGAACCTGTGCCAAGTCCAGTTTTATCAAACTTCAATCTAAATCCGTTAGTTCCATACTCGCTTACGTCTGGTTCTTTTGCAATCCAAGTTCCAGATTTTAATTCTCCAAAGTAACTAGCATCTAATGCCAAGCCATCAACAAAATTCATATCAGCTAAATAAACATTTGCATAAGAACTACCAGTTGGGTATCTGCCTATATTATGTATTACGTTAGTACCTACATTTGTAGCAACTGGTGTTCCTGATACTGTAACAGTTTGACGAGTTCCATTTACATACAATTGATATTTATCGTTATTATCTGATTCTGCTGTTTTAATTCTAAGTACAATATGATACCAAGCATTTGTATCACGAAATTGAGCAGTCGTGGTTATAGCAACACCACTTGTATCATGTGTAAATGATAGAACATCATTAGATGCCCTAAATCCTAATAGATAAGCACTGCCTGATGCACCTGAACAAAAGAACCATTGGTTGTAACCTGTATTTGGAGCATCATTTCTTTTTACCCAAACTGATAGTGTGCAAGTTGCACCACTGCCAGTTGAAGTTCCTCCACTAAATGTTTTTGACATATAAGAACTGCCAGTAACAGCACCAAATCTTAAAGACTGTGTAGCAACACCATTATAGAAACTTGGTGTAGAGCCAAACCATTTATCAGAACTAAACATCTAACTATCCAAAGTTAAGTTGTGGTGTTCCTAGCAGTATAGAATTATCTGCTTTTATTAAATATGGAACAACATCATATTGATTATTTGTTGATGATAATGTTAAGCTAGATGCACCACCTGCACCAACAGTTTCGTAATCACCATGTAAACTTATTGTTCCTGCACTACTACTTGATGGTTGTATAAATACAATCACACCAGTTTGACCTATTTGTGATGCTTCAGTTGTAGGTGCATCTAATGTATTTGAGCCACTAGCTAAAGTAATTATAAAGTTTTGATATGTATCATAATCAAGAACACCTGATGTAGCTGATAAAGACGCAGTATATGTTGATGGAACTTGTGCTTTGGTAAATGTGTTTTGTGCATTAGTCGTTACAATATTTGCACCAGCTAAAGTAGTTGCACCAGTACCACCTTTTGAAATAGCAACCTGACCTGATAGTTGCGAAACAGCAATGGTTTTGTTTGTTAAAGTTTGAGTGGCACTTGTGGAAACTAATTCTTGACTAGCATCTCCAGTGCTTGGAAGTGTTAAAGTTGAAGGGTTGCCACCACTACTATTCAATGCACTATGTGATGCTCCAATAATTTTTTGACCATGTGTATTTGATTCACAATTAAGTTGAATAGCACCTGAATTTGTATTACCTTTTACTGTCACATGGCCAGTGCCATTTGGTGCAAGTTCAATATCTGCATTTGATGTCGTTACGATATCCTGACCATTCATATCAAGATTACCACCAAGTTGTGGGCTAGTATCATCCACGATATTTGTCAAAGTTCCTGAACCATCCTGGCCTGATTGTGTAAAAGCAACAGTAATACCATCTGAGTTTGAGAATGTTCCATTTGAAACTACATGAGAAATTGGTACTTTTGTATAACCTGAAGCATCAGTTATAGTTCCTGAAATTTTAAAAATAGCAAAAGTGCTGGCTGTTCCTTCCTTACTTATTTGTAAATATCCCCTGGCCACTGCATTACTAGCATCATCCCAAGACTGTACAAAGTTTGTTATATCAACTCCATTATCATCAGCATCATCGACAAAAGCTACAGTCGCACTTGATAATGTTCCATTATTAAATGCAATCTTGCCAGCACCTGGGTCAGCATCCGATGTACTATTATTAAATGTCATTGCTAAACCAAAGTGACTGCCAGTAGCACCAGTTGCTCCAGTAGCACCAGTCGCTCCAGTTGGTATTCCAAAAGAAAAATTTGCACTGTTACCTGAAACAGATACTGATGCTGTTGCACTACCACCAACTGAAACTGTGGTGGTTGAAGCCACTGATGCTGTTGTCAATTGTGATACTGCTTCAGGATTTCCACTAGAAGAATTAAAACCTAAAACTTTACCTAGTCTATCTGCTTTTACGGGCAAGCTCATATCTGCACCATCTAGAACATCATGTTCTGCTTGCCTTAATGATCTATTAATTTCTTCATTTGTTTGCTGATGTACAAACATATTTGTATCAAAATCATCTTCTAATGATGAAGCTGTAAGTTGGCCACCTGACGTATAAACTGATGTCCTGGATAAAGGTATATCACTTATTATAGTTATTGTCTGACTACTTGTTGGATGATTACCAGTTGTAAAAGATATTGTACCAGCACCAGTGCTTGAGTTAAGAGTTACTGTATAATGACTGGTTTCTGTCTTTTCTGTTGAATCTACATACACTTTTACTTCACTGGTTGCATTGACCTGAAAAGCAAAAGCAAAAGGCCCAGCCGTGCCATTACCAGTAAACTGCACTCTTCTTGCCGAAGTTTGATCTGTTACGTCATAGTCTGCCATATAAGATACCTCTTTTTTGTTTATACACTATTCTGCTTCACTTGCCAATATTTTAAGTCTGTCATCAGTCTTTAGCATAATATCCATAGCACTTTCTCTTGCATCACTTAGTATGTCATTAAGCATGTCGTATTTTTTTTCATCGTCTACTTCTATTTTATATTCATTTGAATTTATCATAGCATTCAAAGCTGGAAGTAAAGCCTGGGATGCATTGTATCCAGGATCACCGACAGTCAAACTATATTTAGAATTTATTCTATTTGAATTATTAACAAGAGTTACATATCTGTTATATTGTTTGTCAGATAGTTCTATACCATTATATTTTTTTCTATGTGGTCCAAACACATGACCTCTTTCTGACAGCCTAATTAGTTCTCTATCTAGAGTTGTGTATCCACCTTCCATAATTTTTATTGGACTAAAGTATTCATACAACTTGCCACTACCTTGTTCTTTAATGTTTCCCCAAAAATCTAATCCTGGTTCTAATTGGTCACTATATTTTGGATTACCTGATTTAGCTTTATTTAATGCCCTATAAAAACCTTTCATAACTTCAGGAAAGTAAAAATTATTTGCATCATCAATTTGTTCGGCTGATAGCATAGTGTTGCTTGATTCAGGATTACCTACTCTTTCAAGTGTCCTGGTAAAAGAGCTTGCTCCTGGTAGTTCCATGCTCTCAGGTAAATAAGTATTTATTTCATTAGTAACAGTCATACCAACATTTGTACCAAGCTCACCAATCGTTTTTTGTAGCCTTGTAAAAAATACATCCTTATCACCATATGGGTTGCCAGCCATTTGGAATATGTCTGATACACCCTGAAGAAAAGGTAAGTTCATCGCATATTCTGCTATAGCTAGAGAACCAGCCTTAGCCAAGTTCATCAAAACACCCATATCATCTTCTTGTTTAGAATAGTAAGCATAGTCAGATGCCATAGCCAATATTCCTGATAATGGATCTAATCTACTGAATGTAATATATTTGTATTCACCATTATCTTGTTTGAAACCTATAGAGTATTGTGGAACTTTAGCTGATGTCATATACCTTCTAGCTTTGTAATTTGTTGGCCCTGAGCCATTAATAATTACTTCATCCCCATAATCACCATTTGCTAAAGATGCCATTGCAAAGAATATACTGTTGCCCAAAACTAATTTAGATAGTGCTTTATCGAACTCTCTACCTGATATCGGCCCAGCACCAAAAGGATCAATTCCTTGTAAGTTGTCAGGCAAGTTTTGTTTGAGAGCTTTATATATTGGTGAATAATTAAATGTTCTATCAAAAACTTCTTTGACAATATTTGTTGGTGTTTTTGAAAAAGGCACAATAATTTTCATGCCTGGCAAATTCGCTGTTCTTACTAATGTTGACCAAACACCTTTAGGATCATTTGTAAAAGTCATCACTTTTGCTTCATTAGTCATCAACTCTACTATGTCTTGTGGTGGCTCAAGAATAATTTCTGTGTATTTTCTTTCAGCCATTTCTTTTGCTTTGTCTTTAGGTACACCACCTCGTATTGCTTCTTCATAACTCATCATTTTTCTTCTATATGCTTCACGATATAAAACTTTTCTTTTTGATATCACTTTGAAAAACTCATCTTCTGAAGCTAAAAATCTTCCTGGTAATCTTGTAGCAACTCCAAGCATATTTATTGCCATAGGTAAATAATCGCCTTGGTTACCCATCTGCATGATATGTGCAAGATTGTCTGTACTACCTATAGAAGTTTTTCTTTTTAAATCTATTTTTGTTGCAAAGTCTCCTGGCTGTCCAGTCGCAAACAAAGTAGTACCCATAGATTTTACAGCATCAAACAATGCCATCCTTGCTCCATAAGCTTCTGCTGACATTTCACCCAGGTAAACTCTATCGCCTACCTGGCCAGTTCTACCACCCATTGTTCTAGCAGTGCCTATCAAACCAGCTATGCCACTTTCAATTGTTGATGATACCTGGAACATTGCATTACCAGCCATATTAACAATGTGTGTTACTGGTGAGCTTAAAAGAGCATTTATGTAAATCTCCATAGCAATATCATAACCTTTTAGCCAAGGACTTCTTTTAGCATATTCTGCCTTACCAGTTTTAGGTAAACTTAAAAATGCTTGTGCATGATAATCTATAAGACCTTCATCTAAATCTTTAACAACCTCATTCAATCTTGCCCCATACTCGCCAACATTTATGTTTGCTAGTTTTTGTATATTAGAAGCAACAGCACCACCTCTCATCATCTCTGAAAGGTTTCCTGAAACTTGTGGTACTAAATTTGATTGTATAGTTGATATAATACTTAGCTCTCTAAATATCTGTTGTTTTTCTCCCAGGTCATCTGTCTTAGTTATAGCCAAAGCTTTATCTTGTATTTCTTGCCCAAGTTTGAGCATCATTATTAAACCACCAACTAGATCATCAGAAGGTAATATTTCACCAGGTTTTCTATTCAAAAATTTATAAACTATTTCTCTATAGCCAGTTTCTTGTGCCATAGCTATGAGCATTTCCATAGTTTGTGTTGGTCTTCTAAGGTAAGCAAACAATTCTTTGTTTTGCTCTTTTATGTTTGCAAACATAGATGTTAGATCAACAGTTTGCTCTCCACCTTGTTCTTTAAAAATTAAAGCTATTCTTTCTAAGTTTAGACCAGGGCCTTTGTATCCAGTATCTTTGATTGCTTTATTTAGAGCATCAACACCAGTTTCATCCATACCTTTGATAATAAGATCACCACGATCACCCTCAGTAATATCACTTTCAGGCAAACCTTGACTATGTATTCTTTGCTGATCTTTATCTAGTTTTTTTAGTAACTGAAATGTTTTGCCTAGAATATCAACCATCGCCAGTTCCTAACTCTTTCAAAGCTTGTGTTTGTATTTTCTGTGCATCATCATACTCTGTAAATAATGGCAGATCATCAATCTTATCACCACCAAAATAATTTTTGTCATACACAAATAAAACTAAATCAGGTTCACCATTGTTAAATCCCTTAAATGTGTTTTTGTTCCATCCTTCAGGTGCAAAAGCATCATTCCATTTTACTCTTGCTACTGGCTTCATTCCTACAGTTTCATATACTTTAGGTAGATATGTATTAAATGCATCTAACTTCTTACCACCTTGGTCTATAGCTAATTGTAACATAGCATATCCTGATCCAGTCGGTGCATCAATTGGATTAAAAACAGCTATGATTTCACCATCAGGTTTTATTGCAAACCCACCACCAAATTCAGTTCTGTATAACTTACTATCAAGTAAGTCTTCAGGTTTTTGTAATGTAACTTGTAAACCCATTTTGTGTTTAGACATAGCTTTAGCCATATCTTCACTATATTTTTTTGCAGATTTTTTAGGATCAACTTGAGTAATTTTTGGTACAGTAAGCTTGGCATCTGCATACTTAGATACTGTATCAGGATTAGGATTGAATGTTAGTAACCCATCTCCCTCATTTGCTCCAGGACTTCCTTTTCTGTAAGGGCTGGATTGTCCTTGATTATTTCCTGGGCTATTGATTGCCTGAAGTCGGTTGTCTTTAACGACTGACTTTCCATCGCTTCGTCTGCCTGAAATGGTGTCTGCACTTTGCTCAGACCCATCAAGGCCTGTCTTAAAGTTTGGTTCTGCATTTTGTAATCGTCTTGCTGTGTCATCGAGTTTTTGTCTGTCAATTCCTTCTCGCTCATACCAAGGTATCTCCTTCTCTTCTGTTACCTTAAAGCCTTTCGGAACTATACCATTTTTTGGATCTTTAATAAAGGCTTCAAATTCTTTTTGTCTTTTTGGTGTCATAAATACAGTTGACCCATCAGATAATGGATACTCAAATACTGTTCCATCAACAGTTTTTATATATCTAGCACCTGATGCATATGTTCCTGGTTTACCTTCTGTAACTGAAAGACCTACAGTTTTTTGATCTGCTATTCCTTTTAAGGTTGAATGCGAAACTACTTGCTCACCTTCAATAACCCAGTTCTCCCAATGCCACCTTCCTAGACTAGCATCTTGTGGCCTTCCAAGTATTTCATATGTTTTTTGTATATTTTTTCTAATTCCATCTTCTAATGCTTCTGTAAGAAGTATACCTCTAGGACCTCTAAAAATATTTACTAATCCTTCTTTTATAGTCGTACCTTCTTTTCTAATACCATCGTAAATGTTTTGACCTTTAAATGTGCCATCATCCCAAAGATGTCTTCCTTGTATTCTGTCCATAACTAAAACGTCATCTCGACCAGCTACAAGAAGTATAAAACTTACGACTTTGTTATCTATACCAGCACCTTCAGTAAGATTTAAAAATTCTCTTCTAATCTGTTTTGCAGATACATTAGGATCTTTTATCATGTCATGTAGTGTTTGTAAGACTGTCTTATCTGTTCCCTCAACCTTTTTACCTAATTCAAATAATAATTGGCCAGTAGCATTTACATTTTGTGTTACTTGTTTTCCAGGAGATCCTTCAGGTAATAATTTACTAACTGTTTTTTCCCATGTTGTTTGGTCTTGTTTTGTAAATGTGCCATCAACTGCTTTGTCAATTAAAGGTCTTGCACCATCTATGATATCAATAAAAGCACTCTCTTGTTGCACTGGGCCAGCCCCTCTTGATAACATCCCCCATATAAATAAATCTGCTGTAATTTTAGGGCTGACATTTTCTGCTTTGTAGATAGTCCTAATTTTGTCTACATATCCAAACCCTTCATCAACACCAGCTTTCATACCAGGTGTAAGCTGTTTTAGTTTGTCAGCCATCTTATTAGCATCACCAGCATACTCAATAGCTTTTAGTGGTGGTACTGGCAAAAATTCACCACCCATTGTTTCATTCTCTAATTTTAACCAACTTTGAGTGCTACTTAATGAATTAGGATTATTTTCTAAAGCTGTGTCTATGTTTTTAAAATTTGCTTCTTTATTAGATTTTATAAATGTTTGTGTTACTGGTGATATTATATTTTTTTCATTTTGATTTTTGACAAGCATTTGTGATGGCAATTTATTTGCCCTTGTTCCTTCAGGAGCAAACTCTATTTTAGGTGCAAGCTTTGCTAAACCTTTATCTATAGTTTTGTCTATCTCACCACCACCCATAGCTGATAATGTTACACCACCAGTATCTTGATCTAATCTTTGTTGTGCTTTTTCACCTATGTTCTGAAACTTACTTTTTATACCAGTCTTGAGACTAGTAAGCATTGGACTGTTCTTGCCGTACTTTATCAAAGCACCAAGGCCCTCAGAAATACTTTCACCTATGACACCACCTTCAAACATCAACAATGGTGTCCTTTGTAATTTTTGTAATAAGTAGGGTAGATCTTCGTCAGCTTCTAATGTTTCAAGTAATGCCTTAGTCGCTTCATTATCCTGAGCTAAGAAACTTACTGCTGATTCAATTAGGCCTTTATCTTTTGCTGGTATGACAAGAGCTTCTGTTGCACCATATCCTAAAACATTCGTAAGAAACCTACTTCCTATATTTGCACCTTGTAATGCTTTTGTTGCCATAGCACCTGGTGCTACAATTTGTGTTCCTACTTCACCTATCATAGCTCCAACTTCTTGTGCTGTTCCTTCAGGCTTGATTGCTTTGCTTACAGATTCATTTATAGCTTTCAAACCTGGTATGTTTTCATTCATCCAGGGAACTGCAACTGTTGAATACCATTGACCAGTCAAAGTGTCAGCAATCTCCATACCAGCCTTTGATGCTCCACTCGGCATTCCTTTTGCTACACCAGTAAATAAATCACCAGTACCCTCTACAATATCACCAGCTACATTTACGACATCATCAAAGAATGTTGTCGGATAACCTATTGTAGATTTTGTTCCATCCCAGGATTGCTCAAACTCCTGGTTACCTGATCTAATATTATTAGATTTTTCTATTTCAGAATATAAATCTATCTCTGACATTACGGCAACCTCGTACTAGAAAGTATGTTGTCCATAGACTGAATACCAGCATTTCTCATTGATTCGTTTCTATATGTGCCTACTCTTTGTTTTTTGTTATCAGCAATATTTAAGAACGTAAGAAAATCTTTCAGTTTTTGAAAGTTAGCTCTTGTGTAAACATTAGGCTGTATACCTTTGTTTGGATAATCTTTAACAAAATTATCAATAGCACTTTTTGCCGAGTTAAGTTTTCCATTATAAACTTCTATTTGAATTGCATCTTTTTCATTTGCCATAATCGCCCTTGCTATTGCAACACCATCAAAGTTTTTTTGATCTCTTTGTGCTTTTAAAAGTTCTTCTTGCACTCTTCCTTGTATTCTTCTGTACACTTGTTGTTTTTCAAACATAGGATCTTTTTCGCCTACAATATCTTGTTCAGGATTAAAACCTAATTCACCAGCTACTATTATCATTGCATCTTTAAATTCTGCATCTTCTTTTTGTGATATTTCATCAGCAACTTTTTTGTAATCATCAATAGTAAGACTATCAGAGTTATCTTTAAGATCATTAAAACTAGCCTGACCATTTGCAATTTTTTTCTTAAGATCACCTAAAACTTGGGCATCACTAACAGTCCTAAAACCACCAGCATTATCAAACTTAATTTTAAAATCAGCATATGATTTTGGATCAAGAGTTTCTAATTTCATAAGATCTGCCTGATAATCAGTGCCCCCTTCAGCTAATTTTTTTGTAAGTGATACAGTTAATGTTGCTATCTGTCCTTCTGCATCTTTATCTTTTTTATCTTGTAATGTATTTGCAAAACTAATTTTTGATGTTTTCTCAGTTCTTAAAGCTTTTGCAACTGCTAATTTTTCTTCCTGGGTCATGCCACTTAAAATAGCATCAATTTTTACATCACCAGTTTTTTGGAATGCACCTATCTTATTTGCTAAGTTTGCAGAATTTTTGGTTGCAATAGCTATCTCAATAACTTTATTTGTTCTTGCTTCAAGCCACTTAGCATCCCAATCATTCATAGCTGATTCTATCATAGTCTTAGTATATTTATTGACTGTTGCTTTTTGGATGTAGTTTCTTTTTTTACTTAGACCAAGACCAGGATTATTGAGTAAATTTTTTTTATCCCCATAGATCTTATTAGTAAGAGTTTTTTCATCACCCTCAAAATTTAAAGATGCATCTAATTCTAATGGTAAATTTTTAAGCTCTAAATTTAATGCTATAGCACCTCTAGTTTGTAACTTGTCTATAGTCTTAGCTGTAAATGTTTTTGAATAAGAACTATAATAACCAGCAGAAGAAGTGCCAAGTTCTGCATATAATTTTCTTCCTAATACTGGAGATGCATTGTTTGCAATCTTTATATATTCATTTGATATCGCCTTTAGATCATTACTAAAATCTTCAAGTGAAGTATCTCTCAAAGTAGCTGAGGTAAGTAAATCAGACATTTGTGTTTTAGCAGTAAGAGCAAGTTCAGTTCCCAAACTTTCTAATGCAACCTTTTTTGCTGATCTACCAAAAACTGTATTATCATCAAACTGCTCAGTTACACCAATGCCACTAACTGCACTTTCTTTTATTTGCTGTATAGTTATAGGATTTTCTGCACCATACTCAGCACCCTCAATCTCAGCTTGTTGAACTGCCCTCTTCATAAAGAAGTCACCCATTTTGTTGAGTTCTCTTGTAAGAATACTAGTTGTTTGTGATGCTTCCCTTGCACCAATACCTGATGGTCCACGAATATTTGATAACCCTAGTCTTGATGTAAGTGATGGATATCTAGTTCTAGCCATTAACCAATCCCAGTTGTTTGTGGTGTAAATCCAACATTAGGCTGTACTGGTGTTGGACCACCTACACCTGATAAAGTTGTAAATCCTTGTGCAATAGAACCCATAGCAGTTATGTAACCTTGCTTCAGTGCTTGTTTACCAGCAAAACGTAGATCTTGAGCCTGAGCATTTGCAGAACTAAGAGCCAAACTTGCATTGTCTCTTGCTGTAAAAAAATCTGCTGTTCCAGGTTTTATGACATTGAATGTTGCAATATCGACTGGTGTACCAATATTTGGCTCTAGACCACCAGCACTTGCTGATGCATTTACAGAAGCTAAACCTCTTCTTGTATTCTCCAAAGCTTTGATGCCTTGCTCTTTAGCCTTCACTGCTTCTATACGGCCTTCTAGCTCTTTATATCGAGCCTGAGAGTAATATGCCTTTTTTGCATCTTGTCCTTGTTTTATAGCCATCACAGCAGTGACTGCTGATATTCCAGTAGAAACTAATGTTGCTGTTGATGCTGATGCTATTAGAGGAACTAAAAATGCCATTCTATTGTCCAGTGCTAAGTTTGTACTCTATTCCTAATACAGTTGCAAATAGAGGTTGAGTTTGTGTAAATGTGATTTGTGCTGTATCACTATATCCAAGTAATGGTGCTACTCTTTTTCTGCCAGTAAATGTTGTTGGAACTGAACCCATTGTATAGGGTAATGATTCTAATGGTATTTCAAATCCATTTATTGAAATGTTTTGTGTTCTATCTAAAATAGGTGAAGCTTCTAATATTCTTCTTTTTCTAGAGGTAACAACACCTGATGGTAGTTTTGGTTCTGCTGGTAATGTCTTAACTTCTACAGTGTAAGCAAGGCCAACCTCAACAAATGATGTTGGTGCTTTGTCTATTGTTATAGCTCCACTTGATACAGTCTTGTCAGTCAAAACAAAGTTATCTCTTACTACATCTACAGTTTTACCTTCCAGGTGAGATAAGTTGGAGCAAGTTGTATTACCTGGTAAAGATTGATCAGGACTAGTTGCCCCTGAAAAGTATTGTATGTTTGCATCTGTTGTTCTTTGATCATCAAACATCTCAACGTATCTTTTTGTAGCACTGTTGATTGTTCTTTCTGTTACAACATAAATATCATTTATATCAACGGCTACATCAAGAAATTTTCCATCAGTCACAAACTCTGAAGGAGCAACAACATTCTGTGATCTTAGAATTGAGAATGCACCCATAGTGCCATCAGTATCATTTGTAATTAGTAATAGATCTCCATCATCAGTAGACGTTGCAACTCTCAGGGCCATTGACCTAGGTGATTTCAATAAATGTGATGATAGTAATGAAATATTATTTGCCTGGTAGTTTAGATCAACATCACTAAATAAAAACTCTCTAAGGGCCTTTCCTTCTCTTTGAATAAATAACGTACCACCCTCAGCCGACACTGGCTTTATGCCTTCTTTTGATCCTCTTCTTGTTGCATTCTTAACAACCAGGTTAGATGGTGTAATAGGATCTAGATCAGCCTGGGGAACAAAGAACTCTGCATCAGTTGTAAATATCTGTAGATCTCTCCCTGATCTCATAGCTGTTATAGCATTCACACTGTCGGTAGCTATAGTTACAAATAAAGCATCATCATCCAAAGCTTCATGTGTTTTAAAATTAAAAAAGTCACCTATCTTAGATCCAAACAAAGCATTCGGTAAAGATTTACTACCACCTAGAAATAACCTACCCTCATGGAATGTACATGTTCTTGCAAATCCTTTTGTACTTGAAAAGACATCTTCATAACCTTGTTCTAGTTCCCAAGAGCCTGAAGCAATGGCTACATCCTTTTCAAAAAAAGGAAACTCAGTTACTACCTTTACAACAGTCGATGATGTAAATTCAACAATCCTAGCTCTTCCAAAACCATTTAGAACATTGATGTATTGATCAACATGAGATGATGAAAAAACTCCTGATGAAGCTGTAACATTGACTGTACCATCAACAGCATCAGGAGTGATTGTAGCAGAAGGATTGCTACTTGATAAAGTAAATGCATGTTTTGGTGAAGTTAAAGTTGGTGTAGAAAATGTCCAGGTTGAATTACTACCACCTCTAACTATAGATTTAAGAGACATATCTTCATGGACCAGGATCAATGTATCTGCACTTTGAGTAAAATACAAACGATCAAGATCTATATCACCCAAGGCACAATCAAGATAATCGTTACCTGAACTATTTATGTTAGTAATCTGTTGGCCATTAGCAAAGACAAACATCCTGGTATTGCTAGTTGTGTTTTTTACAAAAGCAAGCATGTAAGATTGTGTAGTAGAAAATTCAAAAGGAATTAATCTTATACCATCTAATGTTGTAAATGATCCACCCAAATGGGATGTTATATCTAACATAAATCTCAAACCAGGCCGTCTTTCAAAACCACCCTGGGGAAGCACAACAACATTCTGTGCTTTTTCTAAAGCTGAAGCATACTGCTGTATATCTATTCTTCCAAGTAAGAGAGGATCAATCTCACCTACTGTAAAGTTTGATTGGTATTGGGTAACCCTAGGCATTATCGTACCTCAGTCAGTAAATAATCAGCTATGACTGTTTTGGATTGTCCAGCACCATCTATGTTTATTGCTTGTCTAAAATATCCACCTCTCATGTTTTCAGAAGGTGTTCCCAAAGCTATTGTTTTCCAATAATCACTTTTTGTTGTTTGATCTGTAACTGGCTCGGCTAAATGCCAGGCCATTTGGTAAACAAGCAACTGTGTAAAATATGCTGGCATATCAACTTCGGATACTAGCTTTTGATAATCTAAAACTATTGTTGTTTCATTTGTAAATAGTTGATCCCCCTGGATTTCATACTCCGTAATCTTTGGTAATGTACCAGTCGATAATGAAGCATATACGGCCCTTGGAACACCATTAAACATATCTGATGGCAGTTGGTAAGCATACAAGTAAACATTTGTAGGTGTCGTTGTAAGTTGGCCTAATTGCTGTTTTGTTAGTGTAAAGGACCAGGGATACATTCCCAGGGTTTGTGCTTTGACACGAGGATATAGCACTGAGCAGATAGAGCTAGGGGCAGTACCATCTGCAAACGAAGTGATTTGATTTGCTCCAAGTAGAAGGAGAGCTTGTGAACAAATGCTTACATCAGTATCGCCTTCAGCCATATCCTCGCCTTTTAATTTTTAGTCATTATCGGTAACAGCACCAATTACTGTGCCATCACTTACATCGACAACACCTGAAGCATTTGAAACTACAATATGCATTGTTAAAGTTGCAGTTCCTCCAGTGTTACCTCTTACCATGACCATATCTCCTACAGCTACATCATCGGATACATCATTGAAATATCCAGCACCATCCACAACAGTATGTGCATCGGTTGTAGTATAAGAAAATAATTGTGGTGCAGTTCCTTTTTTGGACTGACCACCGATTGGATTCCATCCAGTTCTACTAAATGCCATATTAACTCTCCCTACAAGTAATATCGACTAGACCATTCGCATCAATTACGATTGCTCCAGCAGAATACATTGCTGTTACTAAGAAAGAAGTTTTCTCAGGAATGTAGTTTACTTCTGTTTTAGGTGGGATACCAACAGCACAACCAATAGCATCTCTATGAAATGCTAAACAAGTTCTGTCGCTAGACCCATCTATTGGAAGTCCACCTTCATCACGATCACCAATCATGTGAATTGTAAATCCCATAAATGAATTTACCTCACCTCTTACAAGAGCCTGAATCTGAGCAAAGTCTGCTGAAACTGCTCTTTCATCTGCAAGTAATGATGCTAGTGAACTGGCATGGATAATCATATGACGATCTGTAGGTGGAACTGATTTAGCATCCAAACCTTTTTTCGCTTCGATTATCTTTCCTACATTCAAATCAGATACACCAGCACTACCAGTTGTTACAACAGTGTTAGCCACTGTAGTGCCAGCAGAACCAGCTATCAATGCATCAATGATGATTTGATCTTCTCTTCTTCCTATTGCATTTCCAACGAGTTTTGCAAGCTCTTGTCTTTCATCAAAGTTGATTTTTGCCTGGTTGAATATGTCTGAATATTCAGAAGCAACATAATCAGTAAGAGTTGCAGTTACACTTGAAAATGTACCATTAAGTGGTACTACATCTGTCGAAGGCGTTCTAATAGATGCAGAACCTTTAGCCAAGATTGGAAACTTTGCAGTCGATCCCTCTACTCCAGTTCTCATACGAGCAACATTTCTTAAAATAGCAGATGACTGATAAGCTTGATGAACCTCGGCTTCAAACAGCGTTACAAACGCTGGACTTAAAGTTGTAGCCATTAAAGCTTCTCCATAGTTAAGTTATTACATCGTTTGGGTTACCGAAAATTTCGACCTAAACTTTTTATCAAAATCTGATCGGCTGGCTAGAGTTATCGATCTAACTAAGAAGATACACTATAAAAGTATATTTTGTAAACCTTATTATTATTAGTATGCCAATTTGTCACCCACTTGCGACAATTTGTCACCCCCCCTGAACAAAGAAAGAACACAAAAGAACATACCTAGAACATCAAGTGCCATAAACTCTTTGGTATTCTTTTTCAACAGTCTTTCTATATGCTGGGTCAGTTTGATATCTTGGGTCAGCTACCATTGCCTGGAGTTCTGTTTTGTCAGGTAAATTACCTTCTATCGCAACAGTTGGCATGTCTTGCTTGCCATTAATCAAACCTCTAATTTTCTGCATAACTCTTTGACCTTCAGCAGTACCACCAAGAACCTCAAGCTCTTTGTAGTCATCATTAGTAAAGATACCATCGCTAACAAGTTTTCTGCTCCAGTTAATATTTGATTGAATTATTTCCTGGGCATTGACACCAAGTTTTTCTCTTTCCCTTGAAATATCGAGTTCTGCTTCTTCTTCAACACCACCAGTAATCTCAATAACTTTATTGATCAAACCAGTAATAGATTTATTTGAAAGTTGTTTTTCTTTTCCAAATTCAAGGACAGCCTGGATGACTGCATCATCAGGATCTACTTTTACTTCAGACAAATCATATTGATCAGGTGCAGTCTCGCCTAGTTTCTTTTCCAGGTGATTAATGCTTTTAGCCATGTTCTCAATGTTTGGACCATCTTTTTCATCCCAAAATTTTTCAGGAAACCAGTCAGGCCTTTCGTAGATTTCGCCTTCTCCAAGTTCTTCTTCTGCTCCAGTTTCTTCATTTTGGATGTGAGAGATTCCTTCTTCTTGGGCATTGTTATCCTCGCTTTCTATGTTTTGTGCTTCTTCAGCCATAAGGCCAGTTGATTGCTGTTCTTCTTGCACTACATCTTTTTCATCATTCATTATTGCATCTCCTCATACGTTGAATAATTTCTCTTACAATTGAGTTCTGTCCTTCCCTGGCATAACCATAAGAAGGCTCTGTACCAGGTGTCCATGCTGGTTGATCTATAGTTATAGATTGTAAATGTTGTAAAACTTTTTGTCCTTCTTCAGTAGAAAAACATCTCATATAAGTTTTATCAATCTCGCTGGGTTCGTTTTTATAAACGACATACTCTTCATCAATACCTTCCCAGCCACTATTGCTGTTGAGGTATCTGATCTTCTGTGCCTGGTCCTTGTCCATCCATCATTCCTTCTTGTTGTGCCATTTGTGCCATTTGTTGTGCTTGTTGTATCAGTGCTTGCCGTTCTTCAGGTGTAGTCCTAAGCGAAGCTGGTATACCAAGATTATCAGCTATAAAATCCATAGCCTTATCTTGATTAAGAAACAATTGACCTTGTGGTCCTAGCCCCTGAAGTATCTTCATGTAGTTCAATACTTCGTTTACCTTTTCCATGTTTTGGGCCATAGCAAGTGGTGCTGTAGGACTAATCTTTACTTGCAAGCCGTTCACCTTCAAAGGCAATTCTATCATTCCTAATTCATTCATAAGTTCCAATGTTCTTCTTACTATTGGATACATAGTTTCAGATATTAATCTTCCAAATGCTGAACCCAGGTTCTGAGATAACTGCTTCATTCTTTCTTGTATCTCTGTTGCTGATCTTGCTGACATGTTATCAGGTGGTAAGCTTTCATCCAGCATAATTGTTTTGATTGATGCAATGAGATCATTACTTGTGAATTGTGTAAGTTGTGGATCACCTGATCTTGGTAAAGGCTTCAAGCTTTCACCTTGTGGACCACCATTTCTTGCTACTGGTATGATAGCTCCTGGCACAATACGAACTGTATTCGGGTTTAAGACACCATCGTCACTTGCCGTAAAAACGCCACCAATGGATAGACTTGCATTTTTCAAACCTAAATTTTTTGTAGTGTTGAGTGATTTGATGTCAGGCAATGCAAGTAATACTGGACCTCTTCCATATCTTTCACCAGCAGTTTTACTATACCTGGATATAACCCAAGGAAAGCTTTTCAGTTCTCTGTAAACTAACTCTTCTTGTCCACTGTAATCTATTATCTGATAATGAATATTACCAGTTTGTTTGTCAAAATATGTACCCTCAACAAGCTCAACTTCGTCAGTAGGATTTTGCTCATACTTTTTTGCCATGCTTTGTGGTATCTTTATATCAGGGAACTCCTGGTCTAAAACTTCATATGGTCTTTTAAATTTTCTGTAAACTTTCTCAACACTGCCATTAGGACCTTCATCATAACATATCTGAAATGTAGGTATGCAAGTATATCTGATAGGCTCTACCTCATCACCTGGTAGTATCAGCATAACGGCTGTACCAATAGCAAGCTCTTGTAGAAACTCACCAATAGATAGATCAAACTTTGATTGTCTCATCACTGAGAACATTTGATTAGCATATCTATCTAAAATTTGTTGAACTTCTATCTGTCTTTCTTCAGGAATTTGTTCACCTGGTTGCAACCGACACCAGGCTTGCTGGGGAGGAAATAAACCTGATTGTATTCTATTAGCGAACTTTTGTGTCGATTGCATGGCTGTTGAATCAAAGACTTGTTTCATTTTATTTTGGCCAGGAACACTACCTTCATAATAACCATCATATAGATTTTTGTTTGGTAGGGCATATCTGTAAGCATCTTCATAGATAGCTCGCCAGTGGGCCTTCTGTCTTTCTGCTTGGTCAAATCTTTTTTTAAGTTCTTGTGGTTTTAGCTTTGTCATGCACTCATCAACCCTTTGTTTCTTCTTGCAAAATTTCTAGCACTTTTTTTGTTTCTAAAACCCCATGCTCTAAGGCTTCTAAGTAATGGTGTTGGTCTTCCTTTTTCATCATACTCAGGTCCATCATTTGCACCCATCCTTGCTCCAAATGATACTCTTCTTTTAAAATCTTTTGTTCCTCTTTTTGTTGTTTTTGTTGGTGGTTTTAAATTTGCACCAGTAGTTCTTTTAAAAAATTTTCTACCAGCTTCGTTCAATCCACCTTTTGGATTTTGATATTTTTTAGCTACCATCTGTTTTCAACTTACAAGCTGGACATTCAAACTTTACTTCGTCATCCTCTTCTACCTTGGCCATAGCAATTTTGCAGACTGGACAAATAGGTAAACCCTTTTCAAACTTCTTAGGATTACGAGGGTATGATCTCATGCTCTTGGATTTCTACCTGGCCCTAATGTTCTTTGTACTGGCTCAACTCCAGTTGCATCACCTGACATAAGCATTCGGTTACGTCTGCTTCTAGAAATTTGCCTTGATGCTATCTTTCTTTTTTCTTCAGTCTCTCTTGCTTCTGCTCTTCGTTCTCTTTCAGCCTGAGCATCTAGCTCTGCCTGAGAAGGGCCACTAGGACCACCACCACCACCAAATAAACCACCCATTAAAACAATCTCCCATAAACATAATAGTCTTTGATATCAGGACCATATCGCCTTAATAATCCTTCTCTATCAAAATAACACATCTCCATCCA